>OBLF01000020.1_pt1 | contig 215484 bp, 332 predicted proteins | sample 1519231 | NCBI WGS metagenome assembly OBLF01 (sample SAMEA2602895, study PRJEB22501) | metagenome
AATAAAAATTTGGTTTTATTTGGTTGTCTCTCTTTTACGGAAAGGAGAGATAATTGAGTGAACAAAAAATTATAATGCAACAACAATAGGCAGATGGCTCTTATCAAGAACTGTGGCCTAAAGTTGATGGATGGAATAAATCTCAGGTTTTATCTGAATCTACTGCTAACATATTGGGATTGAGTTCTGATTACATCCCAGATGATGCCTTTTTAAGATTATATTTAGGGGATGGAAACAAAGTAGTAAAACTTTAGGTGTATAACCCTGATAAAACATATGCGGTTGGTTGTACTGTTGAAGGTTTGACCGCCTTACCCGGAAGGAATTTAACTACAAATTCTTAGGGGGTGGTTTTGGGGGTTGCATCTTCCGATTCTACATCTGTAAAAGTAAAATCATTATATACGGATATAGATGATTTATCTCAAACCTTTTCTACGCCAAATACGATTAATAGTTTTTCTTTAACTTTTTCTAAACAAGAAGGAAAAATTGTAAAATATACTTCATCGTCTCAAGTAACTTTTTCTCCGTTTTGTAAAAAAATAGATTGCTGTTTAGTAGGACGGGGAGGGGGAGCAGGAAGTACAACTTCTACTCATGGAACCAGAATAGAGGGTGGATGGGTAGGTGATTATTCATATAGAGGCTCTGGCGGTGGAGGTGGTGGATAGGTTGTTACGCAACTGACAATAGATTATGCTCAAGAACTTTTAAAATGGACAATCGGAGCTGGTCGGAATTTGGATAGCTCTGGAGGAACATCTACTTTATATCAAGGTTCTTCTGTAATTTTTCAGGCTCTTGGACGGAGTGCGGGAAGCAAAGAAACAGAAGATGACTATTCCTATTATTATTTTCCATCTGTTTCTGCTGGAGTTTCTGGAGGTAGTCAATATCAAAAAGGTCGGAAAAGTGGTTCATGGACAACTGTTTCTGGTGTAATTGGCACAGATAATGATGATAATGAAGTGTATGGTATTGTTTCAGCAAGCTTTTCTTAGGGTGCGAATGGTGCATCTGGGGTTTATCCTTTTAATGATACTACTTTAGATAAGGTTGCTTCAGGTGGCGGTGGTGCGGGAACTGGTTTGCAGTGGTTGAGTAATTATGATAATACCACTTACAATTGGCAATTTCAATTGCGGGGCCTTAATGGAGATGGTGTTAGTAGAGCTTGTGGATTTGTTACTGCTTCTGGGTCTGGTAGTTGGTATAATGGCCCTACTTTTAGTTATGCAACAGCTCCAACTTTATATGGTGGTGGAGGAAATGGCGGAATAATTAGGTCAAATGGAAAGACTGATACTGATGGAACTCCCGGAAAAATGGGAATAATTTATTTTAGATTGCATTATTAATATATTAAAAAGGAAAAAATATTATGCCAAATTATTGTATTGTAAACAATGACACTCAAATTATAGAGAATATAATTGTGTGTGAGAATGATGAAATTGCGAAAGAATTTGATGCAGTACCATCTTATGCAGATGCAAGAATTGGTGGAAAATATGATTATGTACCTGAGCCTACAGAAATGGATAAATTACAAGCTCAAGTTGCATACACTGCATTAATGACAGACACATTAATTACAAGTGAGGGAAAGTAAAATGACCGATTTTGATAATAATGTGATATTATGGTATAAGCAAGGGTTATGGACAATGGACATGGTAGAGAGTGCTCATACCAAGGGTAAATTGTCTGACGAAGCTTATAACGAAATCAAACAACTGAATAGCGGAACAAGCGAATAAAAATATATGAACATATAAACATATGAGCAAATATTCATATGAATAGATGTTCAAATGAACATATGAACAACTAATCAAATAAAAAATTTCTTTTATTTGGATTCGTCCTCGAACGTTTGTTCAAAATTCGTTTTTAAAATTAAATATTTAATTAAGTATTTAACCGAAATCTCTTCGCACTTTTTGCATTGTGCATTTTGACGAAGATTTTTCTTTGTTGGCAAACTCTTTGTTTGCTTCTTTTAGCTCAATATTAACTGGCCTTATATCACCTTTATGTCAGTCAGTTACGAGTATTTTTAGTGGTGCTGCATTTGCAACATCAAATAGGGCAATTAAATGAACGTTATTTTACAAAGGTCTCTCGTGTATTTAATTTTTACACCATTTTTTAAATAGCTTTGATTTAATTTTCTTATTTTTGCTTCTATTAAGCATTAAAAAGGTGGCTATAATTTATTAACTATAGCCCTCTTTTTAGTTCTTAATGATTTGTTTTAATATATAAACTCTTAAGAGCTCCGCAAAAAGCGGATGTATATTTATAAATTCAATGTGTATATTATACATACACATTTTTCGAAAAAGAACGCATAAAGGAGGTAAAAAGAATGGCAAATAAAATTGTTCCACAGACGCTAAACTCTTCTGGTGTCTACGATAAATTGATTACAGCCATTTCTTCTGGCGGGACAGGAGCAGAGAGTGAGTCCGCCGCTATGAAGAACCTCATAAATGGATTAACATCCACTTCTCCAGCATCAAATGATTTGATTCCGTTCCAAGATGTTTCTTCAGGCGGCGCAGGAAAAACTACTCTTTCTGCTCTTGCCTCTACACTCCAATCTGTTCGGGGTTATGCCAAAATCCAAACTGGTTCCTATGTGGGTACAGGAACATATGGGGCAGATAACCCGTGCAGATTAACGTTCAATGTTTATCCCCGCTTTGTATGTGTAACAGGAGATGATTACCTTGGTCGGATGCTTTGGGTAAGGGGTAATTCCAATGGAAGAGTTATAACTTATACTCAGAGACGGGCAATTACTATAAATTTAAATTGGTATTCCAATTCTATAACATATTATTGTGAAAAGAAGAGTTATGACGGCGATTCTTATGAATCAATGTAGTTAAACAAATCTCAAAAAATTTATTATTGGGTTGCTGGAGGTTAAAATCAAGTGTGTTTTTGTTTTTAACCAATTACACACCAACGATACCTCTAAGACGATTGATTTAACTAATATCTACCATCCGACCCAGTAAAAGTCCAATATGTAAAACTGTTATACCCCCAGCTCGCTTTAAGAGGACAAAAACGATAACTATTAAAAATAAACCAACCATGTACATCAGACATACCATATATAGCAAAAAGATAACCAATATCTTGGTCTTCGTCTGTTTCTTCTTGAATAAATACTAAAGATGGAAACATATTGAACGTTTAAACGTTTAATGATTTACAAATGAAATAGGTTTATCCTATCCCACAATAAAAATATTTTTGCCGTCTCTAATTCATCTAACTATCAGCCTCAAGATTGTATGCTTCTATCCAAAAAGAAAAAGTGCTTCCTGACCATCTGCTCCGTTTTCCTTGAGCGAACATACTGTTATAATAATACCAAGACGAATGTTGAGTATTTCCTTTTATGAAGAAAAAATGCCCCCAATAGCTATCTGAAAGAGAATTAGTTTCTATTAAAACCAATTGGGGGATAAAGTTGACATTATTTCGAAACATTTTAAAAAGCACCACCATAAAATGGTGATGCTTTCAAAAGTGCTTTGATTAAAATTATAAAAAGATAGAGATAAAACTACATTTTTATCATAAACTATCCAGATGGTCGGTATTATTTACTTTAATAGTGAGCTCTTTGTTGTCATCTAAGGGTTCGTTTTCCGCAACGTTTATTACAACAGATTTTTTGTTGCTATTAAAGGGTCTATTTATGCCTCGTGCAGCGCAGAAACGTTTCATGGTAGAACGGTCAACTTTATAGAGTCTTGCCACCTCTGCATAGGTGTTGTCCTGAGCAATAAGAGAGCGGATAATATTTTCGTGAGGAGACAGTTTAGTGTTCTGACCAAGTGCTCCACGAGGTCTACCAAGTTGGACACCATTTTTCTTCTTGACTTCAAGAGCTTCTTTGGTTCGCTGAGAGATAAGATTTCGCTCAATTTCAGCAGACAAGCCGAATGCAAAAGCCAAAACCTTAGTCTGAATGTCATCATAAAGCACAAAATTGTCTTTGATGGTCATGATAGTGACACCCTTATCCATACAGATAGAAAGTATGTCCATAATCATGTAGAGACTTCTACCTAAGCGAGAGATTTCGGAACAAATAATAATGTCTCCGAATTTAACTTCCTTAAGAAGTTCTCCCAATTTACGCTTATCTGGAGCCTTAGTACCAGATACTGTTTCTTCAATCCAGCCGTTAATCTGAATATCACGCTGTTTTGCGAACTTAGCAATTTCGTAACGCTGATTTTCAACAGTTTGCTTGTCAGTAGAGACTCGAATGTAACCATAATTCATAAATCATTCTCCTTAATAAAAGTTTCATTTTATTTGGGTGTTTCTCTCGCTGGGTTTGACCTCACTATAGCAAATTGCACAAATTTTGTCAAGCGATTATTACTTTGTTTACACAATGTTCACAAAAATGGTTTCTGTCTCTATGTATGCTGTTAGTGATTATCACTTTATCTGGATTCTATTGTCATTAAAAATGATAGTCGTTATAGAACATACATAATTTGAATTTATAGGAGATTTGCACAATGATTTTTAAGATTGTGGGAAATTTTGATGAGGTCGATTTCGAAAAAATGCTCGATAAACTAACTTCTATCTTTGAATTTATTTATTGTGATGAAAGTTTGTTCGTGGCATTACGAAAATGGTCTGACCATGAGTTAATAGATAAAACTTTAAAAGCTGCTTTGAAACCAGCTAAATTTTTCGTTGTAAAAGAAATAAATGAATATAATTTGGGAAAAGAAAATCCTAATATTATAAAGTGGTGTAGAGATATTTTTGTTGATTTGGATAAACAACGCTTTGAAGTCGAGCAACAAGAAAGATTGAAATGCACCATGTCCGCTTTAGATGTTTGTGAACGTATTTTAGCTTCTCGTAAAGAAGAAGCTTTAAAAAATAATAGAGAGGAGGAAAAGAATGGCAGAACAAAAACGCAGAGGAAGACCCAAGAAACAAGTTGAAGAACCCATTGTTAAAAACGAAGAAAAGAAAATGGTCACTATGACCGAATCTTCTGATATTGAACAGCAAAAATATCGTGATATTCAAATTTCCGAACAAATGGTTCAGCAACGTTGGGCTTCTGTTTTTAAAGAATATGCTGACACAGGTTATTCTAATATCGTTTCCGCTTGGAATCAGGCTTGGTCACAGCTTAATAATCCTTTCGTACAAAACTATAGAATTAAACAAGCTAACTCTAAACCTCGTAAAGTCCAACAGGAAGAATTGCAACAGGCTTTAGCTAATCCTGAAAATTCAGAATTAACTTTGCAAAGCCTTAGTATGTATTTGTATTATACTAACTATGTGTATAATATTCTTGTTAAACTTAATAGAGATACTCCTCTTTATAAATGGTATGTAACTCCCATTGACGCAAGTGAAGATGATACTAAAACTGATGCCTTTAAAAAGGAAAGTAAGAAAGTTGACCAAATTATAAAGAAGTTTAAGCCAAGCTTGACTTTGCGAACTGTTACTACTCAGGTTAGCTTGGAAGGAAAAAGTAGTTATCTTCCTCGTATTAGTTATGATAAGGATAAAGTTAATTTCTTTGTCTTACAAAAACTTAATCCAGATATGGTGAAACTTACAAGCTTTGGAAGTAAACAACAATTTGGGGCAAGTTTTAATATGGTGATTTTCCTTCAGCCAGCTTACGATGTTTCTCAATATCCTAAATTTATTCAGGATGCTTGGGAAGAAATGCTGGCAACAGGTGTCGTTACCATGGATAAAAAGGGAAAAGTAAAGTTTAACCCTCGTGCTAAACTTCCCGCTGGTCATATTCTTGAAAATAAAAATGGAAACTATATGTATTGGGTTCCACTTCCTCAAGATTTGTGTTACACTTTCTATTTTGATGGTAGTCATGCTAATATGTTCCCGGATTTTTTGGGATTGTTTGATGATTTGTCCGATTTGGATAACTATAAATGGTTGCAAGCCAGCCTGTTAAGTAAGGGTATTAACAGTGTACTTACGGCGGAAATTCCTTTGGTTTAATAAAATAGACCGCTTTCACAGTGATGTGTTTGAAAAAAATCCATCGAATTGCTGGAAAATCCTAAAGCTCGATTAACCTAATTGTAGGTTTCGAAAGAAGAAACAATAATCGAGATTTTTCTATGGTTAAATCCTAACGAAAAGAATTGTTACTAAATAAAAAATAAATTACACATAATAAAAAAGAAAAGGAGGTGAACGAGAGATGTATGATAGAATTATAATCCCTAAAGAGGGGGAAACATATCATGAATATGTTGAACGATTATCAAAAGAAAGAAATTTTCGGAAGGATAATCGTCCAACTAATATTTATACAGAAGGGCATCATATTATCCCAAAGTGTTGTGGCGGGAATGATGTAAAAAGTAATCTTATCATAGTTTTACCCGAAGAGCATTATTATTGTCATAAGTTACTGGCGCTTGAAAATTCAGATAATCCTTCTCTTTAGTATGCGTGGTGGATGTTATGTCACAAAGAAGATAAAAATAGTGACACAAAAAGAACATATGACGTTCCGCCGGAGGAATATGCTGAGGCACAACGAAGAGCTGCAAAAGAAATACAAAAAATGAATAGTATTCCTGTTGTAGAATTTATTACTGGGGTTGTTTATTAGAGCGCTGAAGAGGCCGCTCGACAATTAAATATTTTGGTGCCATCTAATATTACTTCTTGTTGTAAAGGTAAAGCAAAATCTGCAAATGGATATAAATTTTGTTATTTGTCTGATTATGAAAAAGGCAATTATGAAAATAAAACCATTGGTAAAAGTAAACGAATAATTGACCTTAATACAGGTAAAGTTTATGAATCTTCGGTTGAAGCTGCTAAGGAATTAGGCTTGAGCAAAGTAAATATCAGAGAGGTTTGTCGAGGAATTAGAAAAACTGTTGGAGGTCATACTTTTGCTTACTATGAAGATTATTTGCTGGGTAACACTAAGATAAGAAAAGCTGGACATTACAGGCCGGTTTAGGATGTGGATTCGGGAATTGTTTATAATACTGCTGGATAGGCAGGAAGAGAACTTGATATTGACCCATCAAGCATATTGAAAGTCTGTAAAGGGCAAAAAGAATCTGCTAAGGGTCATAAATTTATTTTTTATTTAGAAGAAAACAATTAAAATGGACAATCAGCAGCCAAGCTCCAAATAGGAGAAGGTTCAACGACTATTCCCGGAAGGGAAGTAGGTCTAAACTCATCAATTAGGCCGAAGTGGTGGACATCTATTTGATAGATGAAGATATAGTCTGCACACAATAGAAATATTGTGGCTACGAAATGTAGCAATATTAAGATTGATAATCTTAAAAACACTGTATTATTTGTGTTTAATATTAAACATAATGGAAAGACCCAAAACCCGGTCAAGACTCAACAGCTATTTCACCGGATGTTATTTTGGGTTACGAGGATTTATTCGCACAAAGCGTATCTGGCAATATTATGAGCTTTTTTGCCCCATTTGAAAATTTTGAACTTCATACTTTGGAGAATCAGCCAGAATCTATGGATATTATCTATGACCGTACAAGAGATTTGGTTGCCACTTCCGGCAACGCCGCTCTTATGAGTATTACAGATAAACCTTCTATCGCTTCTGTTAAAGCTCAACAAATGATTCAAGCTGCAAGAGTTGATTATCTTACAAGACAATATGAAAACTTTTTAAATGAAATGCTTGAAAATAACTTTGGCTTGAAATATAAATGGGAAGTTCATCTTTGGGGTGATATTTTTAATATTCGTGAGGACATTAAAATATTAAGAGAACAAGTGGTTTCTGGTTTGGAAGGATTCCTTCCTAAACTTCTTTCTGCTAATGATATGTCTATCGAAGATTATGTGGCTTCACAAAATTACTTGAAGGCTTATGATATAAAAGTTATTAAAGTTAATGATACAGAAATGACAGAAAAAGCTCAAAAATAGGCTTTGGTTGTCGCTAAAACTAAAACTACTACCACTACAACTAAATCTTCTGAATCTGATGTTAAAAATTCAGTTGGTAGACCTAAATTGAGTGATAGCGAAATCGAGAACGATAATACTGCTGCTTCTGCTGATGCGGGAACTAACGTTTCAGATATTAAGGAGTTCTCAAATTCTTTCCATCAAGAAAGTCTTGATGTTTAATATATTTACTATAAAGGGTTTAAAGGTATGAAAATTTTTAAAACTATTAACGCTTATTTTGGCAAGAATAAGAAAAAGCCGTGTAAGTGTAATCACAACCCTTATGATGTAAATAGCACTCTGCAAGAGGTCAATCGTAAATTTATGACCTCCCCAGACCAAAAATTTTTTATCTGTAAAGAGTGTCATCAAGGGTTGAAGTTTATTAGGAACAAGGATGGAGACTTTGTTGAAGAATCCGTCCCCAGTTGACCGATTCTCAATTTAAAGCTATCCCCTTTTATCATAAAGTAAAGGAGGTAGAGAATTTGGATTCAAATGTAGTTATTGCTATTATTTCTTTTGTTGGAACCTGTATTGGTTCCATCGGAGGAATTTTAGCAACGGCTAAGTTAACTAATTATCGACTTAGCCAACTGGAACAAAAAGTCAACGCTCATAATAATTTGATTACTCGTACTTACGAGCTTGAGAAGAATATGGGTATAGCTTTTGAACAAATTAAAGAAGAAAAAGCAGATATTGAAGAAATTAAAAGAGATATAGGTAATTTATCTAAATAATAAGTAAGGTGAAATTATGGTTAAAAATAATTTTGATGAAAATGTTAGAGACTCTTTGAATGGCCTCTTAACCCTTTTCTTCCAATCTAACTCCGCTTGCGATAATATGGCTTATGCCCTTGATTGTGAGTTGGATTGCCATTCTGCTTCCGATATTTTCCATAAGAAATTCGCTCATTTGTTCCCCGGTGATAAAATGGCAGATAAGTTAAGCGAAATTATGGTTAACGAGGGAGTTAGACCTATTCGTGGTGCTTTGTCTCAGGATTCTTCTGATTATGAAAATATCGTCGTTTTGTTTGAGGATGCTTACAATATTATGAATAACGTTAAACAAGGACTTCTTAATACAATCGAATTTCTTGATTATAACAAGGATTGTAAAGTGTTTGTAATCGAACTTGAAGAAATGGCTCGTTATGCAAGCGTCCTTTTACATCAGTGCGATATTTGGAGGTCTAAGGCTAAGGATTACTACGAAGCTGGTAAAACATATAAATTCGATATTGATTTCGAGGAGTTTACTTTTATTTAATGAATAATAAAACAAATCAAAATACAGAGGGATTTGTATATTTTATAACCAATGGATTCAATATCAAAATTGGTTATACTAACAACGTTAAACGTAGGCTTAAACAATTAAATACTGGCTCAGACCAATAGTTGTTTTTGCTTGGGTATATAAATGGAACGAAACAAACCGAAGCAAATTTACATCGTTCCTTTATTAAATATAAATTAAGACAAAATGGAGAATGGTTTGAACCATCTTCCGAATTGTTAGATTACATCAATACAAATAATCTTATCCCTAATACTTTCGTTGAGAAAAACGAACTTTGGGATAATAGAGTTATGGCTTTTTCTACTACTTAACCATACTCTTACTGAAATGCCTGTGAATGGACTCCCGTTGAGGAAACGAACAATGCGGGTTGATGTTCTATCAATAAAGAAAGGAGGAAGATATTATTGAAAGAAAATAAAGTTCTTAAATTTGAACTTTCTCCTCAGAACTTGCGTATTAAGAATGTGCTGAGAAATGATTTTGTTGCTATTGATGTTTACGCTATTTCAGATATTTATCCTAATAGAAACAATAGTCATTTTACTCCAAACTCTTTGAGGGACGCTCTCCCATCTTTTTACAATAAACCAGCTTTGGGCGCTTTTAACGTTGGTAAAAATGATTTTAAGGCTCATGAAATGGAATTGAGATGGGATAATGAGTTACAACAAGATTATTTCGATTTTACTAACGGTAGATGCGAAGTGCCTCTTGGTGTTATTAGAAACGAAGACCTTGTTGAAGTGGTTGAGTTGAATGGACAAACTTGGGTTCATTTTACTTGCGTCTTATGGGCAAAATATTGTTATCGTCAGGTTAAGAGACTTCTTAAGGATAAAAGAAAGAAAATTTCTGTCGAAGTCGAAGTCATTGAAAGCCATGAAGATGAAAATGGTGTCGAAATTATTGATAAATTTACCTTTGACGGTTTCTCCTTGCTTGGTGAAGATGTGACAGAGGCCATTCCTAATGCCCATTTAACGATTCTTGATAAAGTTAATGATGCTTTCTATCAAAAGCAAGAAAAATGTTTGTCTTTTGCTTACAAAGGATTAGACAATAATAATTTTGACTTTGCTTTGGATGAAAACGATATTAAAAATAATAAAGACTCTTTCGCAGATGATTCTGGTGAAATTGTCGGAAATGAAAAAGTAGATGAAATTACAATGGAACATGGAGAGGAGGAGTCTCAAGAAATGACTTATGAGGAAAAAATGGCTCTTCTTAACAGTGCTCTTGGCGAAAATACATGGGCTTCCGATTTAGATGAAACTTATGTGTATTGCTTTAATCAAGAGGAAAAGGTTGCCTACAAGGTTCCTTATTCTCTTGCTGAAGATGCCGAAGGCCATATGAACGCTAATGTTAATATGGACGAGGCAGTAAAAGTTGTTCGCTCTTGGAAGGAGTTTTCAGAAGAAAACGCTGATGATGCCAAGGACGAAGATAACAAAGAAACCGAGTCTGTTGAGGAGAACAAGGAAGAGTGCTCCACTGATAATCAGGAGACTGAAGCCTGTGATGATAAAAAGGAAGAGTCCGCTGAGAATAAAGAAGAGTGCTTCGAAGAAAACAAAGAGTGTGAGTCTGATGAACATCCTGATGGTTGCGCTGGTTGTGAAAACGAAAGCGCTGAAACTGTTTGTGAGTCAGCAGATGAACATAAGGAAGTCCCCGAAAATGATGGCGAAAAGAAGGTCGAGTCTGCTGAGGATTGTGAAAATTGCGCCAAGGAAGATGGTAACGATTCTGATGAAGAGCCTGATAATGAGGACAACAAAGAAAACGAATCCGCTGAGGAAAACAAAGAGGACGAGTGCAATATGAGTACAGAAGAAAATAAGGAAGAAATGGCTTCTGATGCTACTGTTGTTACTCCTGATACTCACGTTACTATTGACGGTAGCGAAAAGGGTGAAAAAGAAAACCCCATTGCCGACATTAAAACTGATATTATGAAAGACCACGATGATGGTAGCCTTAAGGGTACTGGCGTTTATGCTGTTGGCGAGGAAAGTCTTACTGCTGATGAACTTTACGCTAAATTTAACGACCTTCAGGCTAAGTATGATGCTCTTTACGCTCAGTTTACTGCAAAGTAGAACGATGAATTCTATGCTTTCGCTTGCTCTTTGATTGACGCAGAAGAGGATTTGACCAGTGAAAATAATTCCGCTATTAAGGCTACTTTCTCTGAGAGTTGCAAGAATGGCGTTTATTCTTCTAATGAAGACGTTCAGACTGCTGTTGAACACAGCCTTGCTGACGCTTTGTACGCTCAGAGAAAAATGAGCAAAGCTAAGAAGACAGAGACTTTCTCTGTTTCTATTAACAAGTCTCAGAATAACAATGTTGTTGAGGAGACTTTAACTAACGCTCAGGAATTGAAAAATTTGGTTCAACGCCTGAGAAGGATTTAATACAGGAGGAAAATTCTATTATGAAACTTTTTGAAAAGATTTTGATGGCAAGTGAAGATGTTAAATCCTACCTTGTCAGTGGTAAGTGCGAGAATGAACTGTTTGATGGCGCTGTTGTTAAGGTTGGCGATTTGGTTGACCATGAGGTTTACAAGAACCTGAAAGACATGAATACTCGTACTATCGAGGCTGGCTATGAGGCTGGCAAGCGTTATGGTATTGTTGACTATGTTGGCGTGTCCGAAAACGATGTCGTTGGTGTGAATTACAAGGGCCTTAGCATCAAGGTTGCTGGTCTGCCTGTTCCCGCTGGCGCTCTGACTCGTGTGCGTGTTCCTCAGATTGGTGATGAGTTCTTCCTTGGTGACGAGAACTTTACTGCCGCTCCTACCGCTGGTAGCGTGTATGTTCCCGATACTGACGGTCGTTTTAAGGCTGGTGCTGAGGGCGCTGGTTTTGCTGTTAAGGTTGAGTATGCGACCAATAAGATTATGGGTCAGGTCAATGACAGCAAGAAGTATTTCTGCACCGTTCTGTCTATCTAATAGAAGATTCTATAACCTAAAAGGAGGATATATATAATTATGAAACAGATTTTTAGTTATAACAAGTTCAACGAAGGCGTTGCAGATGGCCTCGTTGAATCTTTGGTTACTTTGTCCGAGAAGGCTCTTGAGGGTAAGGCTAACACTGCCGAATATCAAGACCTTAATAGCGAGTTCTCTGCTAAGTTCATGCAGTATTGTGTTGAGCAGGGAGGTATGACTTGGACTGGCATGGAAATGATTAAGAGTCCTATGGTGTATAAGAAGACTGGTTTCCTTGAGACCTTCGATACTATTATGGCTGGTGCTATTACCCCTGTTGTTCCTACTGTTGCTGCTATGGGTTATGAGCAACTGTATGATGTGGTTCAGGTTGGTTTTGGTGATAACGCCAAGTATACCGTGGATAGCAATGAGCTGTTTATCGTTTCCAGCCTCGCTGAAGGCATTGCTCGTGGCGGCGTTCAGACCGCTTCTAACACTGAGTACACTGTGACCGCCAAGCGTGAACAGGTTGCTCTGTATGTTGATTGGTATCACGTTGCGTCTAACAAACTCGATTGGGGTAAGCTGATTGCTAAGATTGGTGCTTCTTTCGCTGCTTACATTCAGGCTCGTCTGGCTAAGGTTATGGCTGATGTTATTACCAATAACAATAATGTTACTACTGCTAACAAGGATGGTATTGCTGGTTATATCGCTAACGGTCTGACCGATGAAAACTGGTTGAAGACCGCTCGTAACATTAAGCTTGCCAACGGTGGTGCTGATGTTTACGCTCTTGGTACTTCTATTGCTCTGGCTTCTGTCCTTCCCGACAGCACTAAGGGCTTCCGTTATGACGAGAATTCTGCCATCGTTAAGACTGGCTTCTTGCCTGATTATAAGAACGTTCCTATGATTGAACTGGGCAACGCTCTTGTTCCTAATACCATCAATGGCACTCCTGAAGTGGTTCTGCCTGATGATATTATCTATATGTTGCCTCTTGGCATGAATAAGCCAATCAAGGTTGTTTTTGAGGGTCAAACCGTGTCCGTTGAGAAGGACGCCATGTTTGCTGCTGACCATGCTTACGGCTTCGTTGTTGATATGCGTATGGGTATGGACGCTGTAGTTGGCTCCAAGTTTGGTGCTATCCAGTTGAACTAATTTATAAATTAACTAACTAATTAGTAATTTATAATTAAGTTTATAGAAAGAAATATAAGATGATTTTTCTTAATTAATATTTCTAAAGTTTAAAAGGTTTAAAAGGAGACATTTAAAATGGCTGTAAATAGAAATAAGAAAGTAACTGAGGAAGTAGTAGCCCAAACCGAGGCTCCTTCCGCTGAAACTAATAATGCAAACGATATGACTGTACAGTTCATGGAAATGCTTGCGTCTATGAAAGAGACTATTAGTTCTCTTAAGAGTGAGCTTGATGAACAGAAGAAGAAAAACGAAGAATTAGAAAAGAAATATGAAGCACAGGAAGTTACTCCCGTTATGGAAGTAACTCCTGTTGTTTCTTCTACTCTTCCAGATACAACTGAAAGATTGCTGGAAATTCTTGGTAATAAGAAAAGCGATAAAGAGGTTGTTATTGTGCATAATAGAGAACTTCTTGGAGGTCTTGCAACCTCTATTCGTTTAACTGGGGCTGCTATTGATTTCCATACTTTAGGAGAAGAGAGAGTGCTTAGTTGGCAGCAATTTGAGGAATGTGTTTCTAAATACCGTAAATGGTTTGATAAAGAAATCATCCTTATTGGTGCTGGATACGAAGATGTTGCAGAGCGTTATAATATTCCTTGTGTTAAACGAGGGAATTATAATTATGTTACCAAGAAAGACCTCGCTGAGATTTATAAGAAATCTGAACGTCAACTTGAAGATTATTTAAATACTCTTACTGAGGAAGACAGGGACTTTGTTTGCTCTTATTGGCTTGGTAAATGTTACGAAAAAGATTCTCGCTATATGGATAGAGCTAAGATTGAGTTGCTTAATCGTATCTCTAATAAGCATATTTTTGACAATTATATCGCAACAATGAATTTTGGTTACTTTAATAAGTAAATACAAGAAAGGGGATTAAACAATGGGTTTTTTGTTTAGTGATGTTTATACAAAAGCAATAGCATTGTTCGATGACCCTCGAATCACGAAAGCATATGAAACAGATAGAGTACAATTCTCAAAGATTATGTACACCTATATGCAAAATGCAATTGGAATGTTTAATAATCCCCTTAGCGTATCTTTACGCTTGTCTGAATATAATGAGCCAAAAGGAACTATGTAGATTTTTCAAGGAGATGGGAAAAATAACGAGTTCCTTTTGGATGAAGAATTTGAAATACTTTTGAATTCAGAATATTGTTATATGGAACGGGATATTATGGTACAGGGGTCTGTGGACAAAAATAAACATACGGTAATTTTCCCGGATGTTTTACCTGAAGGTAAAGAATACGCAGTAGAACAATATTATGTAGGAGAGTTTACTGATAATTTTTCTAATTTGACTCTCAACGATGTTGGGAACAAATAGATTGTAGAATATATAAAAAATATTCTTGCAAGATTGTTGGTAAAGGCATGGGGTGAAGAAGAAAGAAATATGCTTCTTGATTTGAGGAACCTTATGCAAGATAGCGATTTTAAGATTATGTCTAATGATAGAATCCTAAAAAGCAAAAATGAATGGGTAAATCAACTTGATACTGAAATTTGTAATCAAACAAGCAAGCTATCTTGGCAGATTCGTTTTGCAAACGGCTCTCGAAAGATAGGAAGGGGGTAAAATGGAAGCTTTTAATGAAACTTATAATGAGACATTTAAAGTTACTTTATCTTCTAACGAAAAGATTGTTTGTTTGGAGGAAATTATTTCTCGTTTGAAAAAGATTCTGTATGTGTACGACAAGTCGCAAGAACCAAATTCAAATTATAATTATAAAGTATTTTGCGGTGGAGTTGCGTTATATGTTTCTTCAAGCAATACTCTTTTTGATGGTGAATTGGTAAATATCGTGATTAATATCAATAGTATTTTGACCAATCGACTTGATAAAGGGCAAATTAAGAAACTTGTTTTTGAATCCATTAATTTTGCTAATTATCTCTTAAAAAAATATCAAGATTAAAAGCAAGCCTTATAAGGAGATAGTTATATGGCAATTATTGATACAACTAATGTAACAAATAGTTCTATGTTATTAAAATCTCGTTTAAATAAAAATATGTCAAAAGATAATCATTATATTAATGACCTTTAGGCGAAACGAGATTAGGATTGGGAATTTAGATATAATGTAATCGGTATTGAAGAGGAAAGAGAAAAACAAATTGGGTATACAGATTTGTTACCCAATTACACTCCTCTTGATGTTGTTATACGTTCTGTTAAAGGAGAAAACGGAAAGGATTTGCGGACGGATTGGGCTCAACTTTCTTTTAGGGATTTGAAATATGACCATGAACTTGGTAAAAGATTTCGTTTTAATTTAGAGTTTCCTGATATGTCGCTTATGTCAGAAGAGGACAAATATTATGATACAAGCGTATGGATTAATATAAACGCATCTCCTATTAATCCGGGATGCTCTTGTGTTGTTAGACGTTGCAATGCTTCCGTAGCTGTTTTAGGGTCTCCGACAGGAAAATCTGATAATATTACAGAAGTAAGATATGAACCTGTTATTGTGGATAGTGAATTGAAATATATGCAACTTTATTATAACCAAACGTTGGTAGTCCCACAAGCAGAATTGTATCTTACGGCTCAAATGAATTATTTTTCAAATTGCATAAAAATCAATGATAGAATTATTCTTGGTTCTATTGATGCGAATGAAAAGTTAAATAATTCTTTATATAAAGTAAAAGCAATTATAAAATGTGCTTCTACAAAAACATTTGTGCGTCAACGGGAAAGTGGAATAAAAGATATACCGCTTATTGTTTTGGCTTTGGATAAAGATGCGGTAGCAGATGAAGATAACTTTGAAAAAAGGATTCCAAAAAATGCTCCTGTTTATCTTATTCCAGAAAAAGAAAATAATGAGAGCAATGAATATCAAATTATTCTTGACCCACAAGACACGAAAATAATCCTTGGCGATAGCCGAGAATGTAAGACTTATTTAAGCCTTAAAGGAAACAGGATAGATACTGAGTTTAAGTATTAGATTGTTTTAAATGGTATTAAAGAGGAAAATTGGAAAAACTATTATATTTTCACAAAACTTGGTGAAAATTCTTTTGTTATTAAGAATCTAAAAACGTGTAATAGGGGAACATTGGATGTAACGGCTTCTTGCAAAGACCCAAATGATTCTAATATTACACTCAGCGAAGTATTTAGATTTAAACTGGGAGGATTTTACTAATGATTGATAATAGTTTTGCTCCATCTGCTTATAATAGATTTATTCATTTAGATGAACTTGAAGATAGAATTATTTATTATCTCATTTCACCGAATAAAAAGACGCAAGCAGAATTAGAATAGACGCATATTATTTGGAAATTGCTTTATTATAATGATTGTGACGCATTAAACAAGGAACTTCCAACTTATCAATAGATAGTGTCTTTGATAAGTAATGGAGATGGGTCTTAGACTGATAAACGTATTTTTAGAAGTCCTCACTTTGAAGATGCTTGGACTGCTGAAAATACTATCCTCAAGGTGTATATTGATAGGATTATTCCTGTTGATAGATACAAAGCTGTAGTTAATGTAGGTATTGATATAATTACTCATAACAAGTGTGTTGACATAAATGCTCCAGATGAAGAAAATTCTTATCCTGTTGATAATGTTAATGGGGTAGACGTAAGAATTACCATGAAGAGTAGAATTACTACTTTAGTAAAAGCTGTTTTGTTTTTGCTTAATGGAGCTCAAGTTTAGGGCATTGGGACTATTGAATTTACTCAGACTATGAGTAGATTTCAATATGGTCAACACGGAGTTTGGAACAACAGAAACTTTGAGGGAATTAAACTTACAATGGGTTGTCTAATGAGTGGTGTTTCTTAAGAGGTGAGATTGAATGGTTATTTCAAAGGAACTTCAAGAAAAAATCACTATATACGAACAAGCATATTTCGGTTTAGATGAACCTGTTCCTTTTGTAAATGGGTTGAAAATTTATCCGGTAATGACGAAAGATTATTATAATTTTTACAGCAATTTGCCTTGTTTAACCATGGATAAAACTGTTAAAAAGGTTAAATCTGAGGATGAATTGGGACGAGTTGTTTATAAAGACGTATCTAATCCAGAAGGAATTAGTATGTCTAATATGGCTTATTTGATAAGCTGTATGGAGAATCAAGAATATGGACAAGCTATAACCGCATAGGTTATTAGTATGTTAGAGCTTGTTCTCCATGAAAAGAATGGTTTGTTTTGTCCAGAATGTCGGTATAAAATTGAGCAAAAAGAAATTACAGCTAAATTTATTCAACTTCAACAATCTTTTACGGAAGATATGGATGAATAGGATAAAAAAATAGAGAATTTAAAATTTTTGCAGAATATTAGCGTGTGTCCCGATTGTCAAAGTAAAATGAGAGAAGTGTTTAGTATTGTTAATACCTCACCTAAAAAGTTAAGTATTTATAATACTGAGTTAACTCCAAAGCAATTTGACGAACTGGTAGCTGTAGTAACTCATTAGAATATCTTGGATTATGATGGGGACAAATACATTGACCCCAACTTAAAAAAAGATATGGAGCTAAAATAGCGTTTAGAAAACAAGAACTATTCTTCTCCAAGTCTGGAAAAGATGTTGGTTTGTATTTCGATTAGCTCTCCGTATACAATGGAAGAATTAAAAGAAAATATAACTTTAAGGAAACTCTCTTTGATGTTAAAGACAATAGATGCTAAGAATTATTATTATGCTTAGATACAAGCTTCAATGTCAGGATTTGTTGAATTTAAGAAAGAACCGACCCATTGGATATTTGGAGAAAACAAGAAGGATATGTCGAAGGAAATCATGTCTATGAACGACTTGCAACAGAAGTTTGCCAGTGTTACTTAACGAGGAAAATTATGGGAAGAAGAATATCTGATGAAATTCGTTCAAAAATTGCAGAAGATTATTTAAAGGGCGAATCTTCTATACAATTAAGTGAAAAATATGGTATAAATAAAACAACTGTTTGTGACATATTGAAAGAAAAAGATATAAAAGTTCGTCCTTATAATTTTCAGCCAAAATATAGTTTTAACGAACATTATTTTGATGAAATAGACACTGAAGAAAAAGCCTATTTTCTTGGTTTGTATTTTGCAGATGGGTGCAATTTATATGAAAGACATGAGGTGTCTATAGAATTAATAGAAGATGATATAAGTCTTCTTGAAAAGCTTAAAACAGCTTTAGAAAGTAATAGACCGCTTTTAAGGCACACACACGAGGGAAGAGGAAAACCAACGTGTTAGGTGATTGTTTTAAGCCGACATTTTTGCGATAGGTTAAAAGAACTTGGATGCCCACCAAGAAAATCTTTAATTTTGCAGTTTCCTGAATATTTAAAGCCAGAGTTGTATTTGCCTTTTATTCGAGGGTATTTTGATGGAGATGGTGGAATAACTATTTACAATCAAAAAAGCTCAAAAAGAGGCCATTGTACAATTGTAGGTAGTAAGGATTTTATAATGGGATTAAAAGATTTTTTAGAAAAAAACTATCCAAATATTGAGTTTATTATAAGAAATTCACTTAACGATAAAGTGGTTTCTTTGGTTGTTTATAAGAAAAAATCAGTTTTTGATTTTTTAGAAATGATTTATTCAAACGCTAATATTTATATGGAAAGAAAATTTCAAAAATATTAGGAATTGTTAAAACAAGGAGGATAATATTATGGTATTAGCGTACACGGATTCAGAATCTCCGTGTAATAAGTACCCGTATAGAGAAATCTGTATGTAAAAGCTACTCTCTTGAATTGCTGGAAACCCCTAAAGATATTTGTGCTACAACGGAAAGATGAAATATGCTTAAACGTGAAAGCGGTGAAAACAGAAAAAAACAAATATATGGTACAAGGTTAAATCCTAAATACTGTTATTAATGGGCAATCAGCAGCCGAACTTTGAATAAAAGTGGGTTCAACGACTATCCCATGTGGGAGTACACTGTAAGCTACTGACAGTGGAAGTAAGAGACATCCTTTTGGATGATGATATAGTCTCAACTTTATGGAAACATAAAGGCGAAAGCTAACAGACGTGGCGCTCTGTTAAAAGAATTTTGTTATTGCTGGCGTGGGCAATGCTACCTTGTTCGATGGTGAACGTTTGGTAGCTTCTGCTAACACTCTGATTGATTCTGGTATTACTATCGGATTGAGCTTTGAGGATATTCGTGCTGGTCAGGGCAATAAGCTCTATGGTCGTTATGCCCATACTTCTACTTTTGACCTGAAATTGACTGATGCTATGTTTAATCTTGAGTATCTTGCCATGAACACTGGTTCTGATATTTCTCTGGGCGGCGATGTTATGGTTGACGAAGAGCTGACCTCTACCGCTAAGAAGATTAAGCTTTCTCAGACTGCCGTTGCTATTTCTGGCAGCAAGGTGTATGCTTATGCCAAGAAGTCTGGCACTGATAACGTGTATGATAAGTATGCTGTTTCTGAAACCAATGAGATTGAGGTTCCTGTTGATGGTACTTATTGCATTCGTTATATGTACACCAATGACCTCGCTTCTAAGATGATTATCAATGCCAACTTCATCCCCAAGACTCTGACTCTGATTCTTGAGGCTAATCTGTATAGCGGTGGCTCTTGCGACATCGAGACTTCTACTTTGGCTGGCAAGGTCACTATCAAGGTGCCTCGTTTCATGTTGAATGGTTCTCAGGAGCTTTCTCTGACTGCTTCTGGTGTTGCTAATACTGCTATTGAGGGTACTGCTTTGGCTTCTGGCTGTGCTGGTTGTTCTGGTGATGGCGTGTATGCTGAAATTATTCAGGTTATGGCTAATCGTACCGTTGAGAATGGTTTCACTGGTATTGTTGTCGAGGATTCTGTGCGTAATGCTTCTAAGGGTGATAAGCTTGAGCTTAACGTTTATGCTTGCCCTGTTGATGCTGCTCCTATTAAGTTGAACAACGACCAGTTCACTGTTGCCGCTACTGGTACTGGTTATACTTATGCTAATGGTATTGTTACTATTGCTGAAGACGCCACTGGTACTGTGACTGTAGAAGTGACCGCAAAGGCTCCTCTGGATTCTCTGCCCACCGCTTCTTTGAACGTTACCATTCAGTAATTATGCTTTGTCGAAATGCTGAATTTAACGAATTTGGCAGATTGATATGTAAGATAAAAAAAGCTGGGAAGGAGACTTCCCAGCTTTGTCCTTACGCAAAGTATTGTCATCAGAAGATGAAATGGGAAAATAGTCCTTCGATGGATAAATGTTCAAAAAAGGATTATATCTTAGAAGAATCTGCTGAAGGAATTAAAGAATAAAAGAAGGAAAGTAACCTTTTGTGTTGCTTTCCTTTTTTGAACGAGACAGGTAAATAAAATTTAAGTTTTATTTGCTTATTTTAACAAAATCTTAATATAGAATACGAGGAGCAAAATTTATAAAAGTTATTGACATTTTGCTTTTGGTGTGGTATATTACAGTCAGAATAATAGTAGATACAGATATAGAAGTTTTGGCGAACTTTTGGTGTTTTAAATACAGGTGTAGTACAAGTAGAGTATGCTGAAAAGAGATTGAGGTGTAAATCCTCAGACCTGTTTAATTTTTATTTTAGCGAAAGCTATATTTTTTAGGAGATTTTTATATGAACGATTTAATTTCTACTTTTTTTGATGATGATTTTCTTGGATTTGGTTTACCGACTCGTATTCGTTTTAACACTTACAACACTAAAGACACGATGCCAGCTTATTGGAAACGTTGGACAAAAAAGAATTCTGATGACAAAGAAGAGTTCTTGGGTTACAAGTGCTTGGTTCGTACTGTAGGTGTAGCAAGTGAAGATGTAAATGTTACGCTTGAAAACGACCGTATTGTTGTAGACGGTAAAACCAAGGTAGAAGATTATACTTATTCTCAACACGTTGAGCTTCCTATTTCTAAGGATGTCGTTTCAAATGTAAAAAGCGTTGAGTATAAGAGCAAAGATGGTATGACTTATATTTATTTGAAGGTTCGTACCCCCGAATACAAAAAGATTGATGTTAAGAGAATTGAGGAATAACTATTATTTCGAATTCATTTTAACCTCTCAATAAATTTACATTAAATGTATATTTCTCGCAAAGAGAGTTTGAGATATAGCTCTCTTTACGAGTTCCTATACGGATATAGGAGGAGTTATTTTGAGTAAGAGCAAAGATAAGATTAGGGTAAGTTTTAAAAGTTCTGGTGCGGCAGAAGATGTTACTGGTTCCTGTACTGTGATTACATGGGGAAAACCAGAACGAATTATCCTTGTCGATTGCGGCTTGATTCAAGGTAATCAAAGTTTGTTGAAAGAATATCAAGCTAACAATGCGAGATTTTCTTTCAAAGAGAAAAATGTTGATTATGTTTTTGTTACCCATGCTCATGCAGACCACAGCTCAAGACTTGCTTTATTAACTAAGCGTGGCTTCAATGGAAAAATTATTGTTCCAGAGGGCAACAAAGATATAATTAGGGAATTATCTCTTGATAGTGCAAAGATTATGCTGAGAGATGCAGAAGATTTGTTTAGGAGATTTAAAAAGGATTATCCTCCTATTTATGAAGAATCTGATGTGAAAAACATGGTTACTTTTATGAAAGAGTATCCTTTTAAAGAAAAAATTAAATTGGATGATGAAGTAACTTTTGAGTTTGTTCCCTCTGGACATATTATTGGTGCGGCTCAGTTGGTTTTGTATATAAAAAATGGAAGCACAACAAGAAAGATTGCTTTTACAGGAGATTTAGGGAATCTTAGAACCGAAAGTTATTATGCAAATAAATTTGAACCAATTCAAAATGCAAACCTTTTAGTTGGTGAATGTACTTATGCAAATAGAGAGCGTAGTATTAAAGCTAAAGATAGAGAGAAAGATTTAAAAAAGATTCAGACATTTGTTCGAGATGTTTGCATTGATGGAAAGGGCAGATTGCTATTTCCTTCTTTTTCTTTAATGCGTAGTCAAGTAATTCTTACGATTCTTTATGATTTGTTTAAAGATGACCCAGAGTTTAATCTTCCTGTTTATGTGGGCTCTCCACTAACTTGTAAAATTAACAAAATTTTTGATTGGGTTTTAACGGGAGAGCAACTTGAAAAGTGGCAAAAAGTTTGTTCTTGGGATAAAATTACTTTTACCAGCAGTTATGAAGACGTTGAAAGTATTTTGAATAAAAATACCCCTGCGATTTTTATTTGTTCTGCGGGAATGTTAAACGCTGGTTTTGCAGTTGGAGTGGCTGAAAAGTTGCTTCCTTCTTCGAAAGATGGTATTGCTTTCATTGGTTATTCTGTTGAGGGAACTTTAGCTTGGAAAATTAAGCAAAAGAAAACCAAAACAATTTCTATTAATGGCAAGCAGATTCACAGTAGATGTAAGGTAATTAACCTGAACAGTTTTTCAAGCCATATGCAAAGGGATGAACTTTGTGATTATTATTCTGGTGGATTTGGAACTGGTATGTATAGCAAGATTGTTCTACAGCATGGAAATATGAAGGATAGAATTGGTCTTGCATCTGATTTACAGGAACTTATTAGTAAAAGAAACAGGACAGATAAAGTAATTGTTGCTAACAAATCCACAGAAATTTTGTTGTAATTTGATTTTAAATTCTCATATCTTATTTTTATTGATTAGTGTCTAAAAACTTTGAGAGAGCTTAGACCTGATGTGAGAATTTTGTCTATAATGTTGGCTTAAAGGAGCTGACCGACCTACATACTTTCATGCGAGGTTTCAAGCGGAAGAGAAAGGCGTTTCAAGATGTCGGCATAAATCTTATCACCTTATATACCATGTTGTATATTTAGGCCAGCTACGAGGCGCAGTCTTGTAGCTTTTTGATAAGATGGGACAGGGATAGCTACCTTTTGTTCTGATTCTTGTAGGAACAATTACCATCTTTTAATTAGTAAATAAGGCTTTTAAAAGCTTTAACATAGAAAAAAATAATAATTTAAAAGGTTAAAAAGGTATTTAATATGAATGATACTAATACAAAAAATGCAGGACTGGCAGATTTGGTTGAGCTTGTTGATATTGAACCAGAGGGCAATCTTTAGCTCCCTACTCCCTCACTCTTGCAGTATTATCTTGATAGAAAAGAGCGAGTAATTTGGATTGATAAGGATATTGATGATGATTTGTTTAATGAAATCCGTCAAGTAATTCAATACAATCGTGAAGATGAAAAGAACAAGGTTCCTGTTGAAAAGCGTAAGGTTATCCGTATTTTATTGCAATCTTACGGGGGTACTTTGGATTCCTGTTTTGCGTTGCTTGATATTATGAAAATTTCTAAAACACCAATTTACACTTATAATTTGAACGCCTGTATGTCAGCGGCAGCGTTAATTTATCTTAATGGTCATAAGCGTTTTGCAATGCCTAAATCAACAGTTCTGATTCATGCTGGTCAGGGTGGAAGTGTAGGTGGCTATGACGCTGTTGTAGCTCAAACTGAGAATTATAAGCGTTTAATGGATATGCTTAAAGAAAATGTTCTTGAACACACTAAGATTGAAAAGACATTTTTGAATAAGCAGATGAAGAAAGAATGGTACATTTATATTGATGACCAGATTAAGTATGGTATTACTGACGAGGTTATTACTGATATTTGTCAAATTCTTGGATGATTTATATTAAATAAAAAGGAAATAAAAAAAGATGGCTTTAAATGATTATACAGTCTCAAATGATTATTTGAGAGAAATGCGTTAGGTCAGGTCTAAAATTTTAGAAGGCGATGCAACTTGGTCTGATGCACAAGATATTAGAGCTAAGTATGGATTGCCAACTGTAACAACAGATAGTATCCGCAGGAGCTTTGGAGCGTATGATGAATTTGCTTCAAAGGGATGGGTTACTGAGCCCAAAGAAATTTTTAAGGCTCAGAAGGAGACTGTTTGCTTAAATGCAGATGGTTCTAAGACTTCTGAAAGAATTGTTGCTTTGAGCAAAGATGAAATTAATGATAAGGAATCTTTACTTAAAGCTCATGGATATGACCCTGTTTATTATGAACTTGTAAACGCAAAGAGCTCAATTTGGCAACAAGGGGATGGTAAAGGTGGCACAAGAAATCTTTATTCATCTAAGATTACTGTAAAGCCCACTGAAACGGGTCTGGATTTAGAAGCGGTAAAAAAACATTTTGAGTCTTTTAAAAGTTCTCCTGTTAGTTTAAAAGAAAAAACAATTCAGTCAGATGGATATTTGGTAATAAATTTTGCGGACTTGCACATTGGTCGTTCTGGCTATAGTGAAGAAACAGGAGAAGATTTTAATTTAGATATAGCAGAACAAATGGTTCGAAAAATTGTAAAACAATTTTTGCAAAGATATGAGAATAGAAATTTTGAGAAAATTGTCTTGTGTATTGGAAATGATGTAATGAATAGTTCTGCTACGGGTTGGACTTCTTCCGGGAGACATCAACAAAGTAATTGTGCATCTTTCAGAGAAATTTTCGACCGTACTTGTGAAATTATTATTACTGTAATAGATAGTTTTAAAGAAATATCTCCTGTTTTAGTAGTTCATACCGAAGGCAATCATGACCGAGACGAATCTTATATGTTAGGAAGATTACTGGAAGCTTATTATCGTTTGGACGCAAATGTAGAAGTGGATGCTTTGCCGACTACAAGGAAATATGTCCGTTTAGGGAATAATTTAATTGGATTTTCTCATGGTAGCGAGGAAAAAGATAGAATTTATACTTTAATGCAATTAGAAAGACCAGAAGATTGGGCTCAATGTCCTACTCGAATTTGGCTTTTAGGTCATTTGCATCATTTAATGTGTAAGGAAAATGCAGGAGTGGATGTTTGGACTTGTCCTTCTCCTGTGGCAAAAGATGTGTGGACGGCTAAAAATGGTTATATATCTAACCGAAGAATTGCTGGTTTTGTTTTTAACCATGATTCTGGCTTAGAAGAAGTTCATTTTGTATATATTTAATTAAATATTGTTATTATCAAGTTTTTTCTTGTTAATATAAAAAAGGAGAAGGACAGGGAGTAGCTACCTTTCTAAATTCCGTTAAATTTAGATTACTTTTTCTTTTTTTCAATTTATCGTAACGGAGATGATTTGAAAATGGAAGAAAAATGGCTTGTTTATGTGCATTGGATAGAACTAAATGGAGTAATAAAAAGATATATAGGTATTACTCACCATCAAAATCCAGAAAAAAGATGGCAAAAAGGTAATGGGTACAAACCTCATGGAAAATATACAAAATCTGGGAAATCAAGAAAACCTAATGATAGTAGGTTTTATAATGCTATTTTAAAATACGGATGGGATAATTTTACTCATGAGATTTTATTTAAAAATCTAACTTAGAATGAAGCTGATGAAAAAGAAAAAGAGCTAATATTACAGTATTAGTCATATAAAGAAGAATTTGGTTTCAATCAAGATATGGGTGGAAGAAGTAATGGTAAACACAGCGAAGAAACCAGAAGAAAAATAAAAGACCATCATGCTGATGTTAGTGGTTTAAATAATTACTGGTGTAGAGGCGCTATAATACAATTAACTTTAAATCGGGAATATGTAACAGAATATCCAACTGTGATGGAGGCTGCTAAAATTACTGGTTTAAATGCTGACCCAATTCGCTCCAATGCTGCTCATAATATTTGTTCTTGTGGTGGATATTTATGGTATTGGAAAGACGAATATGAAAAGTTAGACAAAAATTCTATATATTATAAACCAGATAATAAAAGACCTGTTATTTAGGTAGATGATGAAGGTAACGAACTTGCTGAATTTGAAACTTGTAAAGAAGCCTCTATTGCTGTTGGACGGCCTCCAAGAAGTAGTGGTATATGCCATGCAATAAAAAAAGGATAGAAGTTTAAAGGTTTTTATTGGAAATATAAACACGAAAAATATAACAATGTATAGAATAAATTAGATAGATGGTCTAAAAGTTCTAAAAAAGAAGATTAAACAAAAAAATTTTGGTGTATCTATTTTTACATTGTCCGCTATGACTAAGATGGATAATTGGACTGTTAAGAGTGGGTATACGATGGCAAACTCTGGATGTACCGTATTTGTTTTTGATTATGAAAAGGGACTGAAAGATATTAAGTTCTTTTATGTGTAACTAAACATTTTAGAGGATTTTATGGAGAACCAAGAGAACAAGAGAACAGATAAGCGTTCTTTTAATTAGAACAAAGATAAAAATTTTAATAAAAATTCTAATAATTCTGGTAAAAACTTTAATAAGAAGTTTGATAACAGTAAGAATAAAAATAATAACGACAAGAGAAATTCCAATAATGGTTAGAATGGATTTAAGAAGGACTTTAAAAAGGATTTCAAAAGAGATTGGAATTCAAGTTTTGGAAAAGATAAAGATGAAGATGATTTCAAGAGTAAATATAAGTCTAAACCGAAGAAGAAAGTGGTAAGCCATGAAGAAGAATTTCTTGATATGTTTAAAGAAGATTCCGAGAAATCTAAGAATAGAAATCGCTACGAGACTCGAAAAGCAAAAAAGCGCAAAAAAGATTATTACGAAGATTTCGAAGATGATTGGAATTGATTTGATAAGCGAACTAAAGGCGAAATAAAAGCGAAATAAATATGAAAAGTTCGTCAAAAATATAATTTACAAAGGGGTAGTTGAAATGTGTTATTAAGGCAGACCTTATGCGCTCAACTACCTCTTTTTTTACAATTTCCGATTTTTGGGGAAAATGATATGAAAAATGCTGGTAAAAAGTTTGAACAGCTTTGGAAACAGTCTGCGGAAAAGCAAGACCTGTTTATTTTAAGATTAAATGATAGTGATATGTCTTTTAACCCGAATAAAGAGTTAAGGTCGAGATTTACGTTAAAATCTCCGGCTGATTTTATAATGTTTTATAATGGACATCTATTTATGCTGGAAATGAAAAGTACGCATAGTAAGTCTATAAGTTTTCAAAGAGAGCCTGATGATGGGGGAATGATAAAGTTACATCAAATTAGTAGCTTGTCAAATACTGGTTTGCATGAAGATGTAGAGAGTCGGTTCGTTATAAATTTCAGACATGAAGATGATGGAGAGCCGTATAGTGAAGATACATATTTTTGGCCTATTGAAGCGTTCAATGACTATTTTGTATCTAATGATAGAAAGAGTGCGAAACCTATAGATATAGTGCAACATGGTGGGATAATCGTGAAGCAAGAACAAAAACGAAAACTATATGACTATGATGTAAAGAAGATGTTAGAAGACATTATCAAAGAAAAAGGATGTGATTAAATGGGTAAGCAGCCCTATAATAAAATTTATACTCCTGAACGATGGGAGGCAGTCAATAGAGAAAATAAAGACCTTATTGACGATTTTATTACAGAGTGTAAAGCTCAACGTAAATCAGAAGGTACATAGAAGTAGTATTTTGCTGATTTAAGAAGAATCGCCATTTGGGTAATGTTAGAGTGCGAAAACAAATCTTTTCTTGAACTTTCTAAGAGAGATTTTAGACGATTTATGATTTATTGTCAAGAAGAATGGGGCCTATCTGCGGCTCGTTGCAATAGAATTTTATCTTCTTTACACATGATTTTAGATATGGCAGAAAACGATGATGATATGTATGAAGATTACACTCGTAATGCCAGTGAAAAGATTAAAGGAGTTCCTAAAAACGCAGTAAGAGAAATTGTGTTTGTTCCTGATGAAGATATTACTTTGCTTTATAATAGATTAATGGAACAAGAAAGATATAAAGAAGCTACTTTACTTGCCTTGTTGTATGATAGTGGATGTCGTAAAAATGAGATTGCTCAAGTAACAAGAAGTAGTATTACAGAAGATGGAAACGCAAGCAATATCGTGAAACGGAAACGAAACAAGCAATTTAGATGTTTGTATTTTAATAGAACAAAAGAAGCATTTAAAAAATATAATGCCACAAGAGAAGATAATTCTGATGCTTTGTTTTTAAATGCCGAAGGTAAACCCGCTACACCGGGTAATTTATATGATTGGGTTAAAAATTGGGCTAAGGATTTAAAAGAACTTACGGGTAAAGATTATGAAAAAATCAATGTCCACAGCCTACGTCATGCCTTTGTGAATAACTTGTTAAGTGGTGAACACTATCTTTGTAGAGAACTCAATCTTGGAGCTATTCCACTTGAAAAGGTAAAAACACTTTGTCACCATGAAAGTAGTGATACCACACTTGGTTATGCAATGAACACGGAAGAAAAAGATATAGAAGACTTGTTTGGTATTACTATTGGGTGAGGTATAGCGTATGTATTATAAATGTTTAGCCTGTTAGAACGAGCAATGGATAGATGAAAATGGCGAAGATTCTGAATATACTAAAACAGATTATGATGAATTAGAGCTAAAAGATGGAAGAAAGGTAAAGGTATCGTTTCTTCATGTATATTGTCCGCACTGTGGGCATGAGATGGTAGTGCGGGTGTCGAAGTAAGGCAAATAAAAATACTTTTTTATTTGGATGATTTTTAAATTAATTTTTGATTAAAGGAGATTTTCACCTATGGATGAAAATGTAAAAGATAATAAAGTTGTTGATTTTCCAGTTAAGGAAAATGTTAATTCAAAATCCGAACCAAAAAACGAGGAAAAAGACAAAACTCCAGAGCAAATTAAGCTTGCGGAACTTGTTAATGTAGCTTCTCGTTTTGTTCAAGGTAAATCTTCTGTGGAGGAATTAGATGAACTTGGTAATAGAATGACTATTAGGAATTATATTCCTATTCTTGATAAGATGCGTCTTATCATGGCTATTATTTTTAAGTTTAATGCAGAAGATGTAGAGATGCACGAAATTCGTGTTATCAATATGGAACGTGAATTATTCTTTGATGTCCTGTTGGGTGGCTATGCTTTGATTGATGTAAATGACCCTGATTTGAGGACTTATCAATCTTATGATTTGCTTTATCCTTTGTTTGCTAATTTTGTTTTACAGTATTGTAAGGATGACTATAACAAAATTGTTAAGATGATTGAAGATTCTCTTAACATTTATGCTATGCAAGATTTGGATTCTTTGTTTAATAATGTTGATTACAAGGCTCTTAAAGAAAGTGCTAAACAACATGAAGAATTGATTGAAAAGCTTGAAAAGAATAAAGAAATGGTCGTTAATTTGCGTAGAATTATGGACGCAACAGACCCGAATACTAAGAAAGTTTTAGATAATATTAGTGAGATTGCGAATGAAGAAGCAAAACAAAGTCTTAGTGAATTAACTGAATAATCTAAAAAAGAAACAAAACCAAAGTCTACAAGAGGTAGAAAAAAGAAAACTGAAGAGTAATATTAAAAAATGAATAACAAGAGGGTGTATAGAGCACCCTCTTTTATCACATAAGAAGGAGGATAATATGGATTTTTCTCAAATTCAACAAATAAATAGTTATACAAAAACTGTTTTAAAAACACTTGATAAAGAGTTAAAAACAGTTTAGGAAATCAAAAAAATGATTCCACAAAAAGTATCGGCAATAAAAAATGAAGTTTATGGATATTATAGGAATATTCAAGAAAGCGTTTTTAAAAAAGTTTTTGATGAATATTATGGTAAATATTATGATGAACAATCTTTAATTTCCTCTTTAACATTTACATCTAATAATATAAATATATATCCCAATATAACATATGATTCAAGTAAATTTCGTTTTTTAAATTCAATGGAACGAGGATAGTTAGATAGAGGACATAATCCTTCAAGAATTTCAACAATGGATGATTTTATAGACCCAGACTTTGAGTATTCGTATGTCGGGCCTTTTGAAGAACAACAATTTGCTGATGATGCTGATGCAATTTATTGGGAGGAAATGGAGATAGACCCAATAGAAGATTGGAACTTAAACAAGCAAAATAATAATTTAAATACATTAGCCTTATCTCCATTAGATGAGGTTTATAAAATAGCGTTGCAAAGAGGGCAACAAGAATTTTTAAAACAATATAACTCTTCAATTAAACAAAAAATAGAAAAGAAATATGGGATTTCTTTGTAATATGGAGGTAATATATGGCTATTGATAGAGATTTAGAAAAACAAGCACAACAGCTTGCAAAAGAAATACAAGATACTAAATCTGTTTTTTATGATTTGGAAACTGCCAGTAAGAAAAAGAATGTAACAGGATGGACAAATAATAAAACTGATACTGCTCGTCCAATTACTTTTTCTGCGTATGAACCGACTACTGGCAAAACACTGGGCGGAAAGGGCAATGAAATTTTAATAGATTTAGGAAGTGAAGAAGCAAACCTTTCTGCCGCTGAAGATGCGATGAACATTTTTAAAAACGGGGAACTTATAGAAAGTTCAAAATAGTTAAGACAACTTTTACTTAATAGGGCTGATGCAGATTTAGCTGAACTGGAAAAAGTAAGAATAAATTTAAAAAAAGGTAGTGCGGATTATGCTTCGGTTGCCGCAGCTTATAAAGCAAAAAAGAAAAATATAAAACAAATTTTAACCGAAATCAATAAAACATTTGGCAAAGATATTACAATGGTTGGCTTTAATAATAAGGGTCTTTATGACGATGAAACAGGTTTTGATGATGAAATTATGAGGACTCTGGCGGAAAAATATAATATTAAACATAAAGATGTTAAAGCCACTACAAGAGTTGCTAATGCTACAAATCGTCTTTTTGGTTATGGAAACACAAAAGACGTTCGAAATGCTGTGTTAAAAGTTTTTGAAGAAAATCGGGTACAAAATGCAAGATTTACAGGACATACTAATTTACAAGATTTGGCTTTGTTAGTAAGAGGCCATGGAGCTAACGCTGCTCACAGCGCAGATGATGATGTTCAAACAACTAAAGCTGTTGCAGATGAATTGACAAAAAAAGGTAACATCTACGAAAAGTTTGCCAAAGCAATTGCAAAGGCGATGGATAGAAAAGGTCTTACTGATTTTAATACCAGAGGAGAAGGGGTAGATTCTACTCATTATAAGCAATTGTTTGACGCTGTTTATCAAGAAATGGTAACTGCTGTTCAACAAAATGTGACTTCTGGTAAAGAGGCTACAGATGTTGATATTGATGCTGTTGTGGACACTTATATGTCTAAAGCGACTGGACAGATTTACGGTTATCGGAAGAAGGATACTACTATATCCGCTCAGAAAGCAAAAAAGCAAGCGGAGCAACAAGCTAAAGGTCAACGTCAAAGACAAAAACAAAATACTCAAAAGAAAGTTTCTGAAGCAAAAGCTTTTGTTCAACAATTGTTAAGCTCAAAAGCTGTAACTGGTGATAAGAAAATTGAAGCTGCTTTAACTGGCAAGCATTTTGACACCAGAGCTAAAATGATTGGTAAAGATTTTACAAATGCTACCAGAATTAGTGTTACTGATTATTTAGAAGAAATTTATGACCAAGCTGCTAAATGGGGAATTGGAGTTACCGCCTCTGTAGAAAATGGCAAATTAAGGGTCGGTTTTTATCCTCAAGACCAAGGTTTTAATGGGGATTGGGATGATATTGCGAATGTTGAGTTGGGATTAGTTGACGAAAAGGGAACCATTCAAACAGGCAGAGGTGTTTCTGCAAATTTGCTTTATCCTACATTGAAATGGGGAACAAATAAAAAAGGGAAAAGAACTGCAACTCCCGCTTTAACCTCTGCAATGGAAATGCAATTTAAAAACATTGCAAATTTGTTTGGTTATAATAGAGATGCTGATGACCCTACAAAATTTACTCAAAATATTTTAAGAGGCAATACAGAGGATGCTTCTGGAACTTTGCGTTTTGCTGGAAGAAATGCTTTACAAGGGTCTCAAACTACAGCTCAAAATAAAGATATGGAAGAAGCGATTGGACAGTTTTTTGGAGAAAAAAATCCTGAACAATTAGCTACTGCTTTAAGTATGTATTCCACAGTTGATTTGGCTCAAAGTTTTTATTCTCAATTTAAAGAATATGTTGATGAACAATATGCTCATGATTTTGAGAAGAGAAAGGCAGAGGGTAGAGCTTGGGGTAATGATGCTCCAGAAGTAAATCCTTACGAATTAACTCCTGCTGAAATCGCTCGTTTTAATCAAGCATATGATATGATAACTCAGCTTGATGATACCACTTTGCAATGGCAAGCTGAGAACATTGAAGATAAGATTCTTCAAGCTATTTTAAGAGATAGTAATTTTAAACTTATAAGAGATAATATCAGGACTTTTAAAAATCTTGGGGTAGTCTCTAATTTTGAAGGGATTAAAGAAGAGAGTGTAATGAAGGGTCTTGGAGCCATGTCTGGTTCTAAAGATATTTTGCCTTTAAATATCTGGGGGGATTATTCTAACCGCTCTTTAAGTCAGTCTTTCAATTATCAACGAAGAGCTCCTCAAAGCAAAGGCGGAGCACAAAGTATTTTTACCAGTGAACAAGGTAGATTGCTTGGGGTAAATTATAATTCTCGTGAAAGAAGTCAATATAATGGTGCTTTTACAGATGATACCGAGATTCAAACTGTAGTTAATGAATTAATTGGCGAATTAGGTGGCAAGGGAGAATACGGTTTAGCGAAAAAGCTTCAAGATTTAGCTATTTCTGTAAGAGAAGGCGGTATAATAATGCCTGAAAGTATGGCAAGAGAACTCACATCTTACAGAGAAGTTTTATCAAAAGGGGTTTCAAGGAAAAAACTCAATGAAAATCTTTTAACTCGTTTAGGTATAACTAAAGATGCTCTCGATAACCTTGAAATTGGATAGACATTGGGCGTAGATGCTTCTAAACAATTAATGGGAAGCCAAGAAAGATTTAAATTTGGTAAAAACTTTACTGTTTCTACTGGAGACTTGGTATTAGGTCTTAGAAAAACAGCTCAAGGTTTTCAGTTGGTTACACAAAAATTAGAGGCGGTTAAAAATGGCTCTAAAATTTTGACCGAGGGTGGTGGACGTTATACTGCTCGTGTCATTAATAACGACCTATTTTCAATGATTACCGATAGATTGACAGATAAAAACGGTAATGGAGTTCAACAGGCCAGTTATTTAATGGAGAGAGAAAGTCAAGAAGCAAGAAAATATATGCCACAATTAAGCGGTCGTTTCTCTTATATTGTTCAGTCTGCTTTAGAGCAAGGAAAATCAATTGATGAAGTTTATGAAGCCATGGGTAAATTAGCTCCCACTTGGCAAAAAATGCTTAAATTGGTAGAGGTTGTTAACCCTGATGGTACTACAAGTAAAAAGCTTCAAGGCAATCTTGAGCTTATGGATTCAGGTAAAGTTGGATATTATAGCACTAAAGGTTTAAGACCTTTGTTTTCTAATAAAGACCAAGAAAGAAAAGCTTTTATTGAAGAAGATGGTAGTGAATTAACCGCTTTAGGTAAAGCGCTTTTAGGTGAAGATACCTATAAAAAGACCAGAAGTGTTGCTGCTCAAGCTATTAATATGGCAAAAGACGCTCAGTATTTTGAATCTTCTGGAGCGGGTAACGCATCTTCAAGCGAAAATGGTCGAGTTAAATTTGCTTACAGAGAAAGAGAAGCTTTTTGGAGAGCAATTAAGAACTCTGAAAAGGCAATATCTGAGGATAATTTAGAGGGACTTTCTGCTTATAATAGAGCTGAAACAAGTATTTAGAATGATTATGGTCAAAGAGGTTTAAAAGCCCAAGAAATTATTGAGGGGTTAGAACATTTTTATGACACCCAGAAGGCTCCTTCTCCTACTCAATTAAAGAAGCAAGGAGGGCCCGTTGTCACTCTTAAGTGGGGTAATGCTGATGCTTCTAAAGGTGAAATTGATATTAGTTCTGTTGCAACAGATTTCAACTGGGAAAACGGAGTCGTAAAAAAAGAAAACTACGAGAAATCTGCTATGGCATTGGTTCGTCAGTTTATGACAAACAATGCTGAATATGCAAACGCTAAAATTGCTTTAGATTTACAAGGATTGAGAGCTTCAAGTTCTCTTAATAAAGCTGTTGATTTTGCCAGTATAAATAACTATAGTCAATTAACTGATATTGCCCCTATTCAAACAGATGATGGAGATTTCATTCCTTCTTTGACAGATAAAATTGTTACAAATATTGTTAGGGCGGCACAAGAAGCGGCTGAAACAGGAGCTAAAGAAGGCTTAGATGATGCTTTTACTGATGCAAGACAACAATTAAAAACAGAGGCTACAGACAAAGATAGCGATTTGTTTAAAACCGCTACAGAAAGTTATATGCCTAATGCTTCTTATGTTAAAGCTATTGGTTCTCCTGACACAAGAAAAGTAAAAAATGGTACTGTAAATAATACTGCTTTTATTACTTCTAAGAGGTTAAAAGAACTTTTAGCTACCGCTAAGACGGGAGGCAATAAGGAATATAAGAAAAATTTAATTGAAAATGTTAAAAGTCTTGGTTGGATGTATAGGGCTGGTACTCGGAGAACCAAATTAGCGGATATAGATTTAACAGGAGAAATTTCTAATGCTAAAATGACTATAGACCAACTGCAAAAGATGGAAGAGTCTTTGTTAGATGCTATTACTTTTGCGACTAAAGTTGGAGCTATGGACATTACGGGTCAATTGCACAGATACCCCAGCACAAGTGGTATGGATATTCATCATACAAAGATTGCTATTGATGATACCAATGTTAGTGATGATGCTGTTATGCTTGGTAGAGGTCAATCTATTGCTATTAATGCAGACTATGATGGGGATAAAACTTGGCTAAGAACTCCTTTAGGGTCTACCTCTAAATATACTAACTTTGCCGAATATCAAAAAGCTGTTCAAGCAGCTCAAAATTTACGTCAAATTGAAGATTTGGTTGCAGATGATTTAGCTGCATGGGACAAAGCTAATGGCGGTAAGAAAGATAAAACTGACCAACTTTTAGCCGATTTTGAAAATCGTAATTCAAGTAAATTTGCGGCGTTAATGTCTAAATATAACAAGGGTTATGTTGGACAATTTTCCAATTTAAATACTCGTGTTAGAAGTGCGATGTCTAAGACAGGTTTTGATGAACTGTCAGGACAAAATGGAGCGGACTCTAAATTTATTCGTGCTTTCTTTGAGGTGTTCGAACAAGATGCTATTTCTGCTAAGAAAGTTTTTGCCCGTTTGAGTGCTGCTCATGGTGGCGGAGAAGAAGGAGATTAGGTTGCTGTTGACGAACTGACTAAATTGTTTGATACAATTTTGAAAGGTTCAATGACAGATATTCAATCTGCTATTACTCAAGCTCAAAAGATGGGTATTCTGGGAGATTTGCTGGATTCTCGTCAATTCCAAAATGCTCGTTTTAGTTTGAGAGAAACTGATTATGACCTTTATAAACAAATGGGGTTAGACCAGTACGAAACTGTAGATGACAATGGTAAAGTGATTGCGGCAGAGGGGATTCCTCTTGAAGTTTTAACCAATGCTCTTAATAGATTTAATTCTTATTTAACGGGTCAAGGACTTGATGGAATTAAAGCGGCTATTAACGGAGATTGGAATATAAAAAACAAAGAAACCAAAGTAGCTCCAATAAATACTAATCGAGGGTCTGGTAAAAAGAAATTAAGTCGAAAGGAAAGAAAACAACAAGCACAAGAAGAAAGGGCAAAAGCTGCGGCGGAAAAAGCCGAAGCTGAAGCAAAAGAAAAGGCTCAAAAAATTATTAATTCTTTTGCGACTGTTGCTTCTGACCATATTATTATAGATAACGAAAATGGTAAACATGGAGCATCTTTTGTTGAAGACCCTCTTATGGGCACTATTGGCCTTCGGGAGAATGGAATTGATAGTGTAACAACTCTTTTAAAACCATTGCTTAATTATCCCGACGAAAGCCAACAAAGTTTTAAAGATAGACAAGCAGCGAAACAATCTGCGGCAAGACGGACTTTCATGCACGGATTAATGGAATTAATCGGCAAGGCAGCTAAAGAAGGTCGAAAAGTAACTGCGGATGATTTGGTTGATACTGAGGAATACAAACAGCTTAAAGCAGCATTGGTTCAAGAATTAGGTTTAAGTGCTAATGAAGATAATATTGCTTTAATGAGAAGAAGAGCCACTGCAACTGCTAAAATAGGAGAGTCTTTAGGATTAATTGGTAAAAATACTTAGCAAGAAGTGAATCTTGGCGGATATTTTACTAATTCAACAGGTGGACTTGAAGGAAAAGGCATTAAAGGAACCGCTGACGTTATTTCTTACGAAAATGGGAAAGCGGTTATTGGTGACTGGAAGTTTTCTCAAGATGCCAGCCCGGAAACATTTATGGAAAGACTTCTTCAAGCTAATATTTATTTTGGTATTGAAGAGAAAAAAGTTAAGGCGGCTATTGACCAATTAGAGGCTAAAAAGAAACAAAACAATAATATTTTAAGTGATGAAGACAATAAGCGTTTAGAAGAATTAACAAAACAAAAAAACTATCTTGAAAATGGTGAGGTTCAAATTGCAAGAAACCACATGAGAGATGGGCAAATTGTAACAGAGTTTAGTTCAGCGAAACGTTTAAGCTCTGAAGATATATTTGGTTTGCTTAAGGTTTTAATGAGTGGAGATAAAGATGCTGCTGTTAATATTGCAAATAAAGCGGTGGCTAACCTTTACGATAGAAAATATTTTGATGAAAGTGGTAACGAAACCTTTAGTCAAGATGTTTACAATCAAGCTAAAGCTCAAAATGCTCAAAAAGTATCTGACCTTAAAGACCAAGGTGCGGCTTATAAAGAGCTTATTAACATGGAAGCGGAATTAGCTACTCTTAAAGCGAGAAATAATTCCGAAGATGCCGAAGATATTAAGTATTTGGAAGGCATTGTTGCAAGTAAAAAAGAAAGTCTGAATCTTGATGCTAATGCTAATATTAATAAGCAAGCTCTTTTACAGGAACTTCAAAAGAGACATCAACAAATCGTTGAAGAAATAAATGCTTTACAGGGATTAACTAAAGAACAAAAGCAAGCTTTCATTGATTCTGCAAACTCTGAATTTGCAAGACAGCGTAAATCTGTTAATAAGGCTTATGCTTCTTATGAAAAAGTGGGCGCTGTTAATCCTAAAGAGTTTGAATCTTTGCAACGTGGATGGTTTAACGGTCAACAAACTGCTAATCGTTTGAAGAATGATATTGCTATCGCTCAAGCTAAAAGTAGAGGTATGAGTGGTCAAGCTGCTATTCAACACTCTAATTATATTGCAAGGTTGCAACAGTCTTTAAATGATGTTCAAATGAATAGCCCGACGCTCACCAGAAATCAAAATGGCGATTACGTCTTGAAATCCGGTGAGAGAGAAATTGTGGCTTCTAAAGAACAAGCTCTTGAAATCCAAAAACAAATTAATCTGTTGACACAAGAGGAAGCTAAAAACCAGTTGAGATTGGGTGCTAATATTCAACAAAATACTGGCTTCTTAGATAAATTAAAAGACAACTTCAAGATGTCCTTTAATCAGATTAGCTACTATGTTATGAGTTATTTCTCTTTCCAAGGAATTGAAAGAGTAATTAGACAAGTTACTTCTGCTACTGAACAGCTTGATTAGAGAATGGTTGACCTTCAGATTGCAAGCGGTTATACCAGAGACGAAATCAATGGTATGATGTGGGATTTCAATAAACTTGGAACTGAAATGGGTAAAACCACTCAAGAAATTGCTACTGCTGCTAACGACTGGCTTCGTGCTGGTTACGAGGGAGCAGAAGCATCTAAATTAACCGAAGCTTCTATGCAACTGGCTACACTCGGTATGATTAACTCTGCTGATGCTACGAGTTATCTTATTAGTGTACTTAAGGGATGGAAATTTGCGGCAAGTGATATTAATGGTGTTGTTGATAAATTAACTGCTGTGGATATGGCGGCTGCAATTTCGGCTGGCGACTTGGCAGAGGCTATGTCTCGTGCAAGTAACTCTGCACAAATGGCAGGAACAACATTTGATAGATATATTGGATATTTAACTACGATTACAGATGTTACGCAGAAGAGCGCTGCATCGGTGGGCGAAAGCCTTAAGACTGTGTATTCACGTTACCAAAACATCGCCGCTGGTAAGTTTGTAGCTGCACAGTCTGATATAGACAGCGAAAATTACGATGAAGCAAATTGGGCTGGCCTAAATATTTGGGCTCTTGTAGGATAATACATAAACTACAAGTAATAAATCTTTTCTAATTGACTTGGAAATCCTGTGGCAAGGATGACAAGGCCGAACAGATATAAATAAAGAAAGGAGGTTTCCATGATAGATTTAGAACAATTGGTAGAAGTTTAGGTTAATAGGGGAAATAGGAAGGGATATAGAAATCAAGGTTTTAATTGTGATATGGGAGATATTATTTAGGTAAAAATGAAGAATTTATATCGTCCTGCTAATTCCATTAGAATAAAAGTAATTTGTGAAAATTGTGGAAAAGAATATTCTATGTTATGGAGTAATTATTAGACCTTATTAAAACAAGAAGACAATAGACCTTTTTGTAAAGATTGCGCTCATATAAAAGAAAAAGAAGCTATAAAAAGGAAATATGGGGTCGAAAGTGTTTTTGAATTAAAAGAGTTTCAAGATAAAGCAAAGAAAACTTGCTTAGAAAAATATGGAAATGAGTATGTAGCCCGCACAAAAGAATTTCAAGAAAGACGAAACCAAACAAATCTTGAAAAATATCGGAGTATCTCTCCTTTAGGAAATAAAGACGTTATTAAGAAATCTAAAGAGACTTTAAAAAGGAATTATGGAGTAAGTAATCCTTCTCAAAGTAAAGAGATACAAGAAAAAATTAGAGAAAGTTTTTCTAAAAACGGAACACAAAAAGTTTCTAAACAACAGCAAGATATATTTGATTATTTAGATGGAGATGATGATTTTGAATTAAATTATCCAATGTCACGTTTTAATATAGATATAGCAGACATAAAAAATAAAATTGCTATTGAATATAATGGTGGGCGGCATAATTTACAGGTAAAAATGGGAACTTTAACTCAATCTGAATTTAATCAAAAAGAAACTTATAGAAAAAAGATTTTATATTCTAATAATTGGAAACTTATTACAATTATTTCTTCATATCGAAGTTTTATTCCAGATAAAAGTTCTTTTTTATCTTTTAAAGAAGCCTGTTATAATTATTTTAAGAAAGAAAATAGGCACTGGGTTGAGCTTTATGTAGAAGAAAACAATAAAATAAAAACCAGTATGTTTGAAATATCTTTTGAAGATTTTATAAATAAATATCTGACGGTGAACGACTAACTGAAAAGAGACCTCTTAGGAGGTTAAGTGATAGTCTAAACTCCCTTATATTGCCACATTTTAAGAGGGAGAGAGAGGAGCGGTTTGAAATAAAAACCTTAAGAAGATTCCTCTCCGCTAAAACTTTTTGTTTTAGTCATAAAAGTAATAGATTGAAATGACGTTGAAAAAGCGTTAAAAGCCCTTGGCATAAACATTCGTAGTTCAGTAGACACTTTCCGTAATTTTGATGATGTTATGGATGAAATTGCTTCCAAGTGGAGCACCTTCTCTGACGTACAGAAATCTGGTATAGCCACATCCTTGGCTGGTACACGTCAAAGAGAAAACCTTCTTACCCTGTTTGAAAATTGGGATTTAGTTTCTAAATATGAACAAATTTCTGAAAATGCGTATGGCACAGCCGCAAAGAAGATGGAAGCTTATAGTGATAGTGTTGAAGCAGCAAAGATAAGAATCAGTGCGGCAGTTGAAAAGTTTGTAATTTCTCTTAACGCTTCTGATGGCTTAAAGAATTTTTATGGTATTATTGCTGGTTTGATAGAGAATTTTAGTGCTTTATCTACAGTGCTTACTTTAACCTTAGCTTGGATTAATAGGGGAAACCTTATTACTTCTTTGTCTGCGGGTGCTGGTAAGTTGGTTGGAACAATGGGTCGTATGGCAAGTTATATCAACAATCAAAAGATTGCAAATTCAGTTTTGGGCAGGGGGTCTGGAAATTACATAGCGAACGGGTGGAATCTTGCTATGGATAATGCCCAAGAAACTTATATGGCTTCTGTAAGACAAAGCTATCAACAGGGCATATCTAATTTTATTGATAGTATGAGTGGTGTTTCTGAAACAGGAGAAATAATTTCTACTGAATGGAAAACTATGATGAAAGCTGGAATTCTACCTCTTCAACAAACCCTGTTGGGGTTATCAGACGCTCAAAGACAGCAAATGGTTTCTGTTTTAACTCTTACTGGACTAAATGAATCAGAAGCCTTAGAAAAAGCTAAGTCAGTTTTAACAGCGAATGATACTGTAATGATTCAAGCTCTTTTAAATATGACCACTGAACAGGAGCGTGCTCAAATTGAACAGCGTTTAACTTCAGATGAACAAGCAAATGAATCAAGTAAAAATTTAGCTATAGCGCAAAACAAATTAGCTTCTCTTATAAATAGTAAATAGGGGCAATATTTAGGTAAACAATTGGATAATTACGGCAAAATTAATCCTAAGAAAGCTATTTATTCAGGAGCGGCTTCTATGATTGGGTCGATGGCTGGAGCTTATGTTGGAGGTTCAGTTGTTAATAGTTTGGGTATTAACAATCAATTAGTGACAGCTCTTGGTACAATGGGTGGAATGGCGGTTGGTTCAAAAGCATTAAGCGCAGGAATTCCGATGTTGGGGAAAGTTATTGCTGGGACTGCGACTGCGAGTTTGGGAACAGCTTTGCCTATTGCTGCTTTGGTTGCTTTAGTTGGTGGAACTATTTATTCTATATGGAAGTCTCATGAAAAAGATATTCAAGAAAAAGCTCAAAAAGAAGCTACAGAATTTATTAATGATTATCAAGATAAACTTTCAGCTTCGGCTAATGTTTCTAAATATGATGAATTGGCGAAGCGGGTTGACCAATTTGGTAGAAATGTTTCTTTAACTGATGACGAATATTAGAATTTCCTTGATATTAGTAATGAATTAGCTGAAAAATTCCCTGAATTGGTTGTTCGTACAGATGAATACGGCAATTCTTTTCTCGGCGTTGAAGGAAAAGTTAAGGGTGTTACAGAGGCTTTAGAAGAGCAAATAAAAACTTCTCAACGTGCGGCTGATATAGCTTTAATTGATGAAAATGTTGCTGGAGTTGCTTTTAAAGATGCTAAAAAAGAATAGAAAAGCAATCAAAAGAAAGAAAAAGAACTTGAGTCTCGAATTGCCTTTTTACAAGATAGAATAAGTAAAGGACGGTATTCTGCTCCAAGTGGTCGTCCGGGACAATCTGATATTTTTTATACGGATTCTGAAAAGCAAACCAATGAATTTAGATTAGAATTAGAACAAAAACAAAAAGAACTTTCTCAAATTAAAAATCAACTTGGTAACGATACTTCGATGAACGATTATAATAATGCAGTATATCGTTTAAATAGTTCGGTTCAAGCGATAATAGGTGGATTAGATGAAGATACTCAAATTTTAGTTAAACAAATCTTTTCTAAAGCAGCTAATAGCTTAGATAAAACCCAATATAAAGATTGGAACGAGTATGAAGAGGCTCTTAATGCGTTGGGAGAAGATATAGCTAATTTCTATCAAGAAAATCCTGTATTAGTTGAATTGCAAACTAAAATGGAAGATTCTAATTCTGCGGAAGAATATAGTCAAGCTCAAGAGAGAGTTAAAGAGGGGCTGATAAAAGCTTTTGGTGACATCGCTGATTGGAACGAAGAACAAAAAAAGTTTGCTATTTCTATTGGTTTTAAAATTGATGGAAATGATTTGGTGGGAACCAATATTTTAGATTAGTATATTGCTGCTGGTTTTACCACTAATGGTCAACTTCCTGCTGATATTAATTTGGGACGTTATTCTATATCCGATTTAAAAACTGGCTATGAATTGCTACAAAATGGTAATAAATATGTAGATGAAAATACTTTCCAGAGAGGAATTTATGGAGCTCAAATTAACGGGAAAAAGGTTTTAGATTTAGTTAATCTTTATAAACAATATTTAAATCCTGATACTCCATTAACAGATTCCGAAGAAATGAAAAAAGGTATTTTAGAGGAAAGGTTAGATAATTGGGGTAAAGAATTAGGCATTGTAAAAAAAGATTATAAAGATGTTTCTAAATATTATGATGAAATAATAAGTAAAGCTAAAATTTTTGGCAACTTAGATATTGGTGGGGTTACAGATGAAACTCCCGACGAAATAAAATCTCGTTTTGATACTTATGTTAAGTATTATAACTTTATGAAGGATGAATTTTCTAAAACGGGTAAGTTTGATGTTGAAACCTTAAATGGAATGATGAATGACACTAATCTCCAACCATATTTAGCTAAAAAAGATTATACTGGATTAACTAATTATATTAAAGAATATTTAGATACAGCCCCAGAAAATTATGGCAACGCTTATCAAAAAATTTTGTGGCAAAATGATGACGTTAACAAAGCAATGCAAGAATCTCATAAAGAGTTGTATGATTCTTATAAGGAAGATTACGGTTTTGATTTAACACAATTCTCAAATATGCTGGTAGCTGAAAGTACGATGTCAAAATATTATGAGAGTTTAATTGATGGAGATTGGTCTTCTTGGAGAGATTCCATGCTTGTTTATTACGGAGATGTTTTAGATGGCTTTTCTGATACTGCAACAAAAATGGCAGTAATGAATTCTTTGATTGTTCAACGTTTGGCACCTCGGTCTACTGATTAGCAACAAGGTATGATTTTAACGGCTCATACGAAATGGGCTTAGGCAGGAGGGTTGAAAGGAACAGGTCAAACGCAAGAAGACTTTACTTCTGAATATCTTTATGGAATTGATAAACAGCAAAAGAAAGATAACCTTATAGCTGAGGCAAAAGAAGCTGCTGAAGCGGCTCAAGGAATTATTAATCTTGTTGGAAATTATAATTTAGATACTACTGATAAAGGGACAAGTGGACTAAAAGACAAAAAAGATAAAGAAGACTATCTTAACGCTCTTGAAGGCATTTATCAAAAAGAATATTATCTTAGAAAGTCTTTTAAAGATTTTGGTAACATAAATGCTGGCTCTGAGGCGGCATATATGAATTCTACATATTATGCTGGTTTGAAACAAGTGTATCAACTTGAAAGTCAATATTATGCTTCTAAACTTCCTGCTGGGAAGAAAGTTACAGAGTATTCTCAAGACCAGCTTGGATATTTACAAAAATATCAAGAAGCTCAAATTAAGCTTAACAATCTTGGTGATGAAGAATGGGAAGATAGAATTAATATTCTTGAACTTCAAGGAGCTTCTCTTGAGAAGCTAATTGCAGCTAACAAAGAATATGAAAAGACTTCTGATAGTCTGCAAGAACATATTGAACGTCAGAAGAAGATTCTTGAGCTTGAAATTCAACAGCTTGAATTGCACAAAGAAGTTTCTGAATGGCAAAGAGACAATACAGACCGCTTAATTGATAGATTAAGTGGCGATGCTTTTAGCAATGATGCTTATGATAAAGCAATTGGTCAACAAGTTGAGGCTGTTAATGATGAAATAGCTGATACTCAATCAATTATTCAAAAGTATTACGCTAAAGCTATTGAATCTTATCAGCAATCTGGTTCCTCTCACGCTGAAGCTTTAAGATTGGCATATACGGGTAATAATGAATATTCTGAAAAACTTCGTAGTGCAATGACAGATTATTACAACTTAATTGATAAACGTACTGAGTACACAATTAAGAAAATGGAAGATAAAGCCGATGATTTAAACCGTAGATTGGATTTGATTGAAAAAGAAAAACCTGACGAATGGTTTAAGATTGGTGATATTGATAGTTATTATACTCAAAGAATGGATTTGTTACAAAAGCAAGTTGAATTGTATCAAGATGCTTTGAAAGATACAAGTGACATGACTGATGAACAAATTCAAAACATTGTTGATAGTTTGAATGAAGCTACATTGAATTTGAAACAAGCTCAGATTGATAATTTGAAAGACCAAACTGATTTACAATCTAAACAATATGATGCTATTGTATATAGAATCAATTTGTGGAAAGATGAAATTTAGGATGCGATTGATGCTATTGAAAAAGCTTATGAAGATGAAATTAAGCCGATTCAAGATGTTTCGGATGAATTAGAGAGACAGGCAAAATTGGAAGACCTTCTCGCTGCAAAGAAAGCAGCAGCTAAAGAGAAGGAGAGGGTAGCCTTAAATGCCCTCTATAAAAACGGCTATATAAGTCAAAAGCCAGAGATGGTTAAGACTTAGGAAAGACTTAAAACAATTATTAATTATTTTAAAAGAAAGGAGGAAAAGACATGGCGTGTATTTATAAAGCTACAATAGAAAATACAGAGGAAGGATTTCCAAAAAGTTATATAGGACAAACAACTTAGCCATTTGAAAAACGAAAATATTAGCATCATAGAGATGCAATAGAATTAAATCGTAAATCAGCTTTCTTTTATGCAATTAGAAAATATGGTTGGGAAAATTTCAAATGGGAAATAATTGAAGAGCGGGATTTTTCAGCAGAAGAATTAGATGAAAAAGAAATTTATTATATAGATAAATTTCATACTTGGGTTGGATGGAAAGATTCTAAGCGGTACAATGTTTTAAAAGGCGGTAGTAATGCTATTTCTTTATATGAAAGATTAAAAGGTATGGAACCTGTTTTAGATAAAATTATAGCTATGTATAATTAGGGTTTTTCTAAAAAGAAAATAGGGGAAGAGGTAGGGTTATCTCAAGATACAATCCAAAGTATTTTAATGGGAAGGTCTTGGAGTTATTATACTCGGATTCAATACATACCTCCCCAAATAAGTTATTTGTCAGAAGAAGAACTGGATTATATTTTAGAAAAATCTCAAAATGGTGTTCATTATAAAGAGATAGCAAAAAATTTAAAAAGAAATCCAGTTACTATTTGGGATGTTTTAAATGGTAAATCTTATTCTGATTATACTGGTATTGTTTATTCTCGGTCAAAATAGAGCAATTATCGAAAAATAAGTTCTGAAGAAGTAAAAGAAATTGTAAAAGAATTTTAGTCTCGGATGACTTGTAAAGAAATAGGAGAAAAAAGAAATATTGATACAAAAGTTGTTTGGGGTATAACTTCTGGGAAAGCTCGTTCAAAAGATAGTGGTTTAACCTATCAAAAAGGGAAGAAAACAAAATTAACAAAAGAGGAAATAGATGTAATTTTAGATTTAGACAAACAAGAGAAAACATCTATGGAAATTTCTCAAATTACAGGTAAAAGTTATTCTACCATTAGGAATCTGTTAACACGGGAATATTTTTCTGAATATACTGGAATTAAACCAAAAAAGGAATAATTGTTTTAAGAATCCTCAGAGACTGTAGTGGTTATTATGGTAACATATTAACCCTCGCCGTTGTATTATTGTAAAGAATAATATAAGATACAGTCCGAACTTACAATATAATCTAAAAAAGAAATGTAAGAGTTAGGTTGCAAGACCTAACCGCCTAACTTGCATTTTTAAATTTTAATTGCAAGAAGGTCAAAAAGTAACAGACTGGTTTAGGCAAGGAATTGGCTGGGTTTACGAGTCTCCTATTGACAAACGCCGTCAAGCAGAAGATGATTTAAAAAATTGGAAACTGCAAGATACTGCCGATGACCTTGAAAAAACCAAAGATGCCGAAGTAAAAGCTCTCGAAGACCTTTCTAAAGCTTGGGATTTGTATCTTAAAGAATTGGAATGGGATTATAATGAATTTGAACGTATAAATAATGAGCGTATTCTTGAAGAGTTAATGGGATGTGAAACTGAAGAAGAAGTTCGTAAGCGCATTACGGATGATATGCAGAAGTTTAACAAAGATGCTCTTGAGAATTATAAAAACTATAATACAATCTTCCAAGACAATTTGTTGACACCTTATAAGGACAATCTTGTTGAATTGCAAAAGCTGTATGAGCAAACTGCTCAGTTAGTTAATTCTATTAATGGCTTGTGGGTAAACAATAATGATAATTTGACTTATGACCAATTGTTAGCTGATTCTGCGGCTAATAATAAATTGAATTTAAGCGTTGATTATTCTGCTCAAATGCTGGCGGCAAAAGATGAAGAAACTTTCTGGAAGCTTGCTAATCTGAGAGATTAGAAAGCTTTAGCAAAAGGAATTGATATTAGCGGCAATAATCCCTTGTATAGAAGCAATCAAAGTTTCTATAACCAGTGGAAGAATGGTTATCAAGGAGCTAACGCAAATCTTAACAATTTAAAATGGACTTAGGATTATTCTGCGGCTATGCTCAACGCTTCTTCTGAGGAAGAGTTTTGGAAATTAGCGGCACAGAGAGATGCGAAAGCTGCTCTTAGAGGTTTAGACACTACTGGTGCTGATTCTCGTTATAGAAGTAACGATGAATTCTATAAATTATGGGCGGCAAGTCATAAAGAGTTGGCTAAGGGCTCTAAGAAGACTCAAAAGGTTCTTGATGCTGATAATAATTTCTGGAAAGCTTATAATCAAACTGATAGCAATCTTAAGAGTGATTCTATTGGCACAACTGATAAATGGGTAAATGATATGTGTAAAGAATATGTTGAATATAATAATCAATATAATACTTTACTTAATCAAGGCATGAGCGAAAATAACGCAGAACTTCAAACCTTACAACAGCAAATGAGCAATATCCAAGACCAGATTGCTCAACGTATGCAGTTAAGTGTTGAAGAGATTCAGACTATTGGTGCTCAAATGGTTGAGGCACAGCAGAGTGTTTATCAGCAAGTTATGAGTATGAATGAAAAGATTCAAAGTGCTTATGCTTCCTCTCTTGCTTCTGGTGGTGGTGCTGTTTCTATTGGTGGTGGACTCAGTGTTTCTTCTGGTAGAGCTGATGCTGTTTCCGGTAAAGACTATATTCAGAATGAAGACGGTAGTTATACTGACCTTCATACTGGACATACTACCACTAAGAAACCAAGTGGGGCTAATAGTAAAAACACCACATCGTCTGCTTTCGTTAGTGAGAATACCAGTGGTGGCAGAGGTTATGGTACGGTAGGTAATGTTAGCGATAAACGCAAAGAAGCTGAAGCGGCTCGTGGCCCCGATGGAAAAATTCATGTTAGTAAAATTGGTACAAAGAAATATGCTAATGGCATTGAAAATGGCCCGGTAACTTATACTGGGCTTGCAATGTTGCATGGTACTCCTAACAATCCTGAGTTCGTGTTGAACAGCGACCAAGCGTACACTTTGTTGCGTAACATGGCTACTACAAAGTTGCCTGAAACGAAGAAGGTTGCTGGAGCAGAGGGACAAAATACCCAGTATATTGTTCAGGGTGATATTGTTCTTGAGAACACTAATAATCCTGCTCAATTCTGGGACGAGGTTTCTAAGGCCATGAGTAACAGACACAATGTAACGAAAAATAGATAATATTCGAGACAAAATATTACAAGTTGACAAAATTACTTGACGTATGACAAGTAGTGTGATATAAGTGGGGATGGGGCGAGGAAAATAAACTCGCCTCGCCCTCTCTCCTATTTTAAAAAAACATGACATGAAAGGAGGATTTTATGGAGAATAAAAGTTATTGCGTATACTGTCACACAAATAAAATAAACGGTAAGAAATATATTGGACAAACTTGTTAGAATCCTCCTGAAAAAAGATGGAGAGATGATGGATAGCTCTATAAAGGAAGAAATAAAAATACAGGAGAATATATGTAGGGTAAATTTGCCAGAGCTATTGATAAATACGGGTGGGAAAATTTTGAACATGAAATCTTAAAAACTGGATTAACAAGTCAAGAAGCAGATTAGTGGGAATCATATTATATTTCTTTTTTTGATTCTATAAAAAATGGATATAATTTAACAACCGGAGGAAAAGAATTTAAAAAAACTTCAGAGAGTAGAAAGAAACAGTCTGAAAGAATGATTCGGGAAAAACATTTTAATTATGGTAAACATTTGTCTCAAGAAACTCGTGAAAAAATATCTAAAAGTCAAATTCGGAGAAAACAAGACCCTGAAGTAGTAGCTAAAAGGGTAAAATCACAAATTCGGGGGAAAAGGTCAGAAGAGACAAAAAGAAAGATGTCTGAATCAGCAAAAAAATATTCGAAAAACAAATGGGTTCCTATTATGTGTGTTGAAACAGAACAAATATTTAATTCTATAATGGAAGCTGAGTCTTTTTTAGGATTAAATAATGCTCATTTGTCAGAATGTTGTAGAAGTCAAAATCATTGCAAAACATCTGGAGGATACCATTGGATTTATGTCTCTGACATAGATAAAGAAAATTGGGAAAAACAAAAAGAAAAAATTTTAAACAATATTCCTTACGATTGTAAATGCAAAAAAGTAATATGTATAGAAACTTGTGTGGTATATAGAAGCATAATTGAGGCTCAAAGACAAACCAATATAGATAGTTCCAGTATTGGAAAATGCTGTCAAGGAAAAGCTCAAACAGCAGGGAAGCTACATTGGGCTTATTATAATGAAGAGGAAAAGGAGGAAAAGCTTTGATTTATAAAAATTCCAACTTAAAACCTTCACTTTCAGAGATAAATGTAACGAATGAAAAAGACAGTGTGTTTTCGTGTCAAGTAAACACGTCTGGAACTACTGTGAAGGCATATAAAATTAACATTTTATCTGGTGACGGAACCAAGGAAATACTGGCTCCAACGGCCCCTACTGAATTGCCGAAACCTTTGATAAATAAGGCAATTTTAACTTCTAATGAGATAAATTCTACTACAGTCCCTTCTTTGACCAATGGACAAGATTATTAGTGGAATGTTAGAACCTATGAATTACTTCCTCGTTATAATGGGACAACAAAACTTAACGATAATTAGCCTAAGACTTTAATTTGTAGCGGTTTCCTTGTTGGTTCTACCACTTCTGTCTTATGGGTTCCTAATAACGAGGCTATTTTGTACGATATGTGGGTTGAAATTAAGGGTGTTAACTTTATGCCATTGCCTGATGGCAACCCTGACAATGTTGTTTTACCCACTGATACTAATTATAAAGAACGACATCAAATTTACTGGGTTGACAGAGAATTGGGTTGGAATAAAAATTATACCAAAATTACTCTTGAAGAACCTTTTAAATATAATTATAAAAATGGCACTACGATTAATATTTACCAATGTTCTGACCAACATACTTTAACAAGTATTTATGTTGACCCAAACGATAATATTGAACGTGGCAATTTTATCGAACTTTATCGTAATGGAACAAAAATTTGCGATAAAACTAAAATTATCGGATGGGGAGAAACTTCTGGTGAAATTCGTTTCCAAGAAGCTTTGAAAATTACAGATACAACTAACAAGTTCCCTAAAGATGGTGATACTTATAAATTGTATACTTATAATGCTTTAGACAAAACTTACACAGAGGTTACTGTTGAAGATAATGTTTTGGGTGGTAAACCAGTTGTCTCTACAACTATTTTTGCTAATGATAAGGGTACTTATTTTATTCAACCTAATATTAACATTAAGACAGATGAAACTAATCCTCCTGAAATTTTATTTGAAAATGGAGCACGTTTAGCTCTTGTTAAGAAAACAAGTAACACCGTTGTTCCTAATAAAGTTACGGATATAACTTTTGATAAATTGGATAATACTCAATGGGTTGTGAAGTTTGGTGAAAATGTAAATAATATTGACATTAACATTTCTCCTAAAACTAAATATACCGTGTATACAGATTTTATGGACTCTATGCCAAATGCTATTTTCTATGCAAGACGAGCTCCTATTATGACAATTTAGTATAGAGGCATTTCTGATTTAACCGCCTCAGAGAATTTCGAAGATGTAACAATAACAAAAGTTACTGGATGGAGAGATATTGAGTTTAAAACTAAGTGGGATTCTACCACAGAAGTTAAATATTATCAATATTTTTTATATGATGAAGATGGAGATTTAATAACTTCAAGTGAAGAACTTTATAACTCTGAGTTGGAATGGAGCTTTAGAGGGTTTGAAAGTGGTATTGTTAAAACTACTCCTAAAACTTATTTCGTTGCTGTCAAGGTTGTTGATGAATACGATAAGGAATTTATGACTGACCAAGCACAATTTAATGTTTATTATCCGGTTGAGGCTGGATTAGTTCCTTTGGATGTTCAATATGATTGCAAGGAACAGGGAATTTCTGTTATTGCTCAAGCTCCTGTTTATGTTGGAAGTACAGATAGGAATGGTCAAACTTCTATTGATTCTTCTAATTTAAATGGTGGTGTGTTAAATATCCCAACTAATAAAATTGCTAATTATGAGTATGTACTTGGAGCAAATAAGGTTCCAATTAATATTACAAATACCTTTAATTTTTATACTCAATTCCAAATTACATACGACTTTGTAAAATCTATTCCCGATGGAGGGGAAACTACTGTTTTAGAGGTTGGACATAAATCAAAAGATGGTAGTTCTATTGATGTTTTGTCTTTGCGTTTGGGAAGCGGCAATTCTTATTATGTAGACACTGATGGGACAATTAAATTAAACACTAATTTGTTAAATTTGAAATGGTATAAAAATAATGTTTTACAATCTTGGATGATTAAAACAAATGACCCAACTGCTTTTAATATAAAAGATGAAAACCCTTACGCCGATATTACAACTCCAAGTAAATTACAGTATGCTTTGGTTGCCAATGACAAAATAAAATTGGCAAAACAAGGAGATTTAACAAGTATTCCTGACAATGTGGATTTAAATAAGGTTTGGTGTTATTAGGGTGATACTGCTATTAATTTGTATAGTATTGATTGGGTTCCAAATTATGTTTATAAATATAATCAAACTAAACAAGCATGGGAATATTACACTGACGTTCAGTTTATTTTTGCAGAAAGTTTAACTCAATTGCCAGATGGTGCTAATACTTATGACAGTTTTGGTGTTGATACAGAAAGCCAACTTGGAGATAACAATATTGGTTTTGGTGGTAATACTGCTGATGACAATGAAACTTGGGTTGATAGCTCTTCAATGGTTAGCGACAAAAATGAAGCGGCTTTTAATAGCAAGTGGTTTGATTTGTATTTGAAGATTGATAATGAGGGAGAAGTTGAATAGGCTTCTTGCGAAATTAGAATTACAAACGAAAGGAGAGTCTCATAATGGCTGATAATTGTTATGTCTTTTTTAATAGTAACATTAAGGTTAATTGTTTAAAAATTGATAAGACTATTCCTGTTATCGCAGAAGGGAAAGATGAACTTACCGAAATTAAAAAAGAAGCCTATGGTAAAAAGGCCATGACTGCAAATACTATTTTGTGGAATGATTTCTCCTTAACAACTGATTGTAGTTATTTTGACCCTGTTGGAGAAGTCGCTAACGCAACATTTTCTATTTACAGAAAGACTCCCAATCAAAAATATTATGATTATATTTGTAAAATTGAAAATGGTGCAACTCAATTTATTGATTACAATATAACAACTGATAATTATTATCATTATTTAGCTGCTGTTGAGGTTCCTACAAGTTCTGGTTTGGAATATAAATTGTATCAGAATTATACAGATGAAGCTCAAACTGAGTTGGATTATTTGTATGTCCAATGGGGAGACTGGACGATTTGCGATATTGAAGATTCTACTGAAGATGGCATTTATTTCAAGTCTGGTGATATGTGGCATTTAAAGTATAATATGTCTGAAGATATGACCAACACGATGAACACTGGTGTTACTATGTGGGAAACTTTGGGCCGTTATGGAAAATATTCTATCGGACAAAAGAATTTTGATAGCGGTACAATTTCTTGCTTAATTGGTGATATTGATTATTACAACGAATACGATATTAAGAATAAATTTAAAACTGATACTAAAACAGGTAAGCTTTATGAATCTGACGAACAAATGAAAGTGTTTCGTCAAAACTTGTGTGGTTATAATGAAAAAATCAATAAAAATTCTCCTTATGGGCGCAGTGTTGAAAAAGAAAAAGCTTGGAAAGAATTTATTACCAATGGTAAATTAAAACTTTTGAAAGATTATAAAGGTAATTCTTGGATAGTTATGGTTCAAGCCAATCCAACCTATCAAGTTGATTATATGAGTAATCTTATGGAAACAATGGTTTCTTTTGAATGGCAAGAGGCTGAAGATGTTAACAAAGTTGCCATTGTTGAAATTTTATAATAAGGAGGAAGCTCATGGAAATTTTTGGAGATGTCCTTTTAGAACAGCAAAGTGATATGAGCTTCTCCAATTTAAAGAAACTCATTGAAAGACCTTTTGTAAAACCTCGCTTTCGTTTAAGTGTGTTAACTCCTTACGAAGCAGTTGATTATGTAATTCCAGAAGAGGATATTATTATTGGAGGAATTAATTATACAGAATCTTATCAAAATGGACAACGTAGAAATATTTCTATTGAATTGGTTAATGCAACTGGAAAGTATACTCCTAATGTTAATGGAATTTGGGTTAATACAAAGTTTCGTTTTGATGTTGGTTTGGGATATGGTAATAATGAAGATGATGTTATTTGGTTCCCAAAGGGAATTTATATTTTGGGAGATGTTGACCTTACAAGAAACGATTCTGAAAAAACAGTTACTTTACAATTACAAGATAAATATGCTTTATTTGAGGGGAAAACTGGAACTTTGGATGTCGCTTATGAAGTACAGCTTGATAGTGATATTATAGACGCTGTTAAAGGTGTGTTAAACTTTACTCTTGGGAATGGATATATCCTTGATTACAAAGAACCAATTTTTGACCCCAGTTTTATAGGAATGAAAACTCAACAAACTATTCGTGCTGAAGCTGGAGAAAATTATGGTACTGTTATAGATGCTTTAGCAACTCAGTTATCAGCAGAATATTATTATAATAGTGTTGGCAATTTGTGCTTCTACCCCTTAAATGAAACGGTTGATGATAGCGTTAAACCTATCATTTGGACTTATCCGTGGTTGGGTAGAGATTTGCATAATTTAAGTTTGAATTTCCAAAATGAAAATATTGTAAATTGTGTTAAGGTTATTGGAGATAATATTGATTCTAATGTTTACTCAGCAGTAGTATCAAATGAAAATCCTACCTCTCCTATTTGTATTCAGCAAATTGGTAGACGTATGGATTTTCCAAATTCTAACGCTAATATTTGGAGTGATGATTTAGCTCATGATTTGGCAATGTATTATTTACGAAAATCAAGTTTTGTTTCAGTTTAGTTTTAGAGTAATGTAAGCTTTAATCCAGTTTTAACCGTTAATAATATATGCGAGGTAGAAGATTAGTTTTTAGGATTAAAAAGAAATAAACTTTTAATTACTTCTATTTCTTACACAAGTGAGAATGGACAAATGAGCGTTTCTTTTTGTAACACGGAAGATTTACCAAGTAATACGAGGTAGAAAGTATGAGAGATAAAAGGTATTAGTCAACTGAAAAAGGCTTGGATGATTTGGCTGATTTAATGCTCGGACGCATTAATTCTTGTGTTGATGATAGAGCTAAAAAGAATGTAAAGATTAAATCCGCTACGGTAACAAAGGTTAACGAAGATGGTACAGTAAACGTGTCTTTACCTGACGATGGAGGCAATGGATTTTCCAGAATTCAAAATCAAAGCGTTTATGAACTTTCTGTTGGTGATTCTGTAGAAATTATGCTTAAAGAAGGAAGTTTTAGTAATTGCTGGGTTGTTGCTAAACATGGTGGTGGCTCTAAAAGAGTTAATTTAGTAAATTCTGGAAGTGTTTCTGTGACAAATACAGGAGGAACTTCTGGTGGTTCTGGCAGCGTTACTGTTGGCGGAGATATGTTAAAGATTAATTACGCTCCAAATAGTAACGACACTGTTGAAAAAGCTTTTAAAGATGAAGATGGGAATAATATTGTTAACACTTACATGAAAAAAAGTGGCATTGTTAACAATACTAACCTTGACACTGTTTTAGGTTCGGGTAATTATTTCATCGGGACTGGAAACACAAATGTTCCAGATGGTTGTGATGGATGTATGCTTTTTGTGGGAGGAGCTTCTACAAGTGCGTTCCAGTGTATTTTTAAATATAGTGATTCGACTATTTTGTATAGAGCTTATCAAGAGATTGGAGGTTGGAACGCTTGGAAAATTGTTACTGCTACGGCTTTACCAACAACTCCAACCCCTTAAAAAAGGAAAAAGAAAATTTACAAAAACTCTTGACAAATGAAATCCAAAATGATATATTAAAGCTACAGTTGAGAGAGATTGCTTAACTGAATCTAATTAATATGTTATCGGAGATATGACAAATGATTAATAATCTTAAGTGTGATACTTGTCGTTTTGAGGAGAAGTGTACTGCTCGTGCAAAGCTGAAGCCTTTTCTTGAGGATGCTAAGGTCGATTTGCGTGTAGAACTGACGTTTGAGGACTGTGAGGATTATCAGGTTTCTGCTGATGCGACTCCGGGCGGAGAGGTTGACCCTGAAGATGACGAAGTTGAGCTTCATTAAACAAATTATTTTAAAGACAATTTAAAGGAGACAAGTTAATTTATGGCAATTAATACTGACCAGATTCGTAATCTGACTAATCAGGTAGTTTATAGTGGCTATCTGGCAACCCTTGAGAACGTTAAGACAGGTACTGACAAGAACGGATGCGACTATCTTTCTTTCCGTGGTACAATTCAGTGCGGAGAAGATAGCACTCTGACACGTCAGTTCAAGGCTTATATTAAGGCCCAGAAGAAGGATGGCACTGATAGTGAGAATTATGCAAAGGTAACTAAGTGGGTTAAGGAAGCAGTTCCTATGACCAAGGATAAGGAGAATGCTACTATGGTTCGCATGGTCGGTTCTCTTAGTGCAAACGACTATGTAGCTTCTGATGGTTCTCTGCATGAGACTAATATCGCTACTATGCAGTTCTTCAATGATTTTGACGAGTTTGCTTGTGACCTCGATATTGAGGGTTACATCAAGTCTGTCACTGAGGAAGAGCGTGGCCCTGACGATGATAAGAAGCCTACTGGACGTATGCGTATGCGTTTGATTGGCATGGATTTCTATCATAACGCACTTGATTTTAAGAGCATTGTTATTCCCAAGGATTTGGTGGATGCTCTTGAGGACAACGGTTATGAGCAGGGTCGTACTGCAAAGATGTTCCTGACTTGGATGGTTAATAGTAACGAAGAGCCTAAGCCTAAGAAGAAGGGCTTTGGTCAGCAGAGAGTTACTGAGGGTCGTAGTTTTGTTGAACTGGTTCTTACTGGCGGTGACATGGCCTATGATGAAGATGATGACAAGATGTGCATTTCTAATCAGATGGCAAAGGCTATGATGACTGAGCGTTCTAATCGTCTTAAGGAAATTGAGGAAGCTGGTTATCTTGGTGGCTCTAACAACGGTGCTAAATCTGGTTCTTCTTCCTCTTCCCGTAGTGGTTTTGGTAGCAAGGGTTCTTCTACTAAGAAGATGGCTCCTGTCGTTGATGATGACGATGATATTCCGTTCTAAGTTATAGTTAGAACTGATTATCGAAAACATTTATAACGAAAAAGGAGATAACATAAATTATGGCAATTGACATTTTTAATATTAAACCCAATGTTGTTACTCGTGACCTTAGCGGTAAGAGTTTTCTGATTTACGGCGAAAGAAAAAGTGGTCGAGCGTAAGTTTTGCCACCCTTTACTGTAAAGTAATTGACGAAATTGCGGAATTAAGCGAGAAAGCTTAAATGCTAACTCGAACCGAAGTTTATTTTTAAAAAGATAAACAGGGGCAGAGCGTAGTAATTGAACCTCATTAGAGAATATAATATTACCAAGAGTCCGCAACACCTTGTTGCATACAAGGTTGAAAAAGTACGCCAAACTGAATCTGAAATGACAGATTGATGAAAATGAGTGAAAGCTCCAGAGTGTGAGATAAAAAGCTCACAGTTAACAACAACGAAAACTACTAACGCTTGTAAGTTTCCCAAGCCTATTCTTCTCGGCTTTGAGAAGGGCTATGGCTTTTTGGATGGCATTATTGCCCAGCCTATTAACAGTTGGAAAGAAGCTCTTGAGGTAAAGAAGCAGTTACTCAAGGATGCTGAGAACGCTGAAAAGGAAAATCGTGAGACGATTTTTAAGACCGTTATTTGTGATACTGCGGATATTGCCTACGATTGTTGCGAAAAATATATCGTTGACAAGGAAGGTGTTGATTATCTGGATGAAACCGAGAAGATGCGTGGTTATCGTGCATTGTCTCGTGAGTATGATAAGTTCTTCCAAGAGATTGTAAAGGCTGGTTATACTCTGGTTTGTATTTCTCACGCTACTACGAAGCAGATTAAGGAAAATGGCGAAAAGTATGATAAGACTATTCCCACTCTTCCCGACCGTGGCTTCCTTGTAGTATCTCGTCTGGTTGACGTTTGTGCTTATGCCTCTTATGAGACTGATGAACAGGGTAATGTTCATTCTATGTTGACTTTGCGTGGTAATAAGCATCTTGAGGCAGGTTCTCGTAGCCCTTATATGTCTGAAAAGATTCCGTTTACCTATGAAGCTCTGCGTGATGATATGGCTCACGCTATTGATATGCAGAAGGAACATGGAGCAACGGTTGTTAACGAGGAAGTTAACTTGTTTAAGGATAACGAGGATAAGTCTGAAAAGGTTGATTTTGACGATTTGGTTGCAGAAATTGGTAAACACGCTAAGGCGTTGTATGCTGCTGAAAAGACCAATGACTATAAGAAGATTGTTGCAGAGTATCTTGGCAAGGGAAAGAATGTCAAGGATTGCGATGAATCTCAGACGGATATGCTTCTGTTGATTCTTGATGACCTCAAGGATTACTGTGCGGAGAATGAAATCGCCCTGTAAAATATAAATTATAGGGGATAGTAACATCTTACTATCCCCTTTTATTTTCCGCTCTAAAATCTAAGTAAAGTAGGTGGAAAACGTGTGGAAGTAAAAGGAACAAGGGCTCCAAAAGGCCATGTTAAATGTTGTGTCTGCGGTAAATATGTTCCTAAAGAGGAAAAAATTACCGTAGGGTCTAAAAATTATTGTCAGGTCTGCGGAAAACCCGTCTTAAAGGATGCTCAAGATTTTAAAAAAGTAAATGATTATATTTACGAAAATCTTAATGCAAAAGAATGGGCAAATATGGTTCTGCTTAATACCTATATAAAGAAGCTAAAAGAAAATTACGGTCTCTCAAATTCTCAAATATATTTTACACTTATGTATATGTATGAGTATGAAGACCCTCCAGCAGACCCAATGGAAAAAGAAACAGACGTATTTTTGGTAATTCGTTATTTCCAAAAAGCCAAACAATTTTGGCAAGAATATAAAGCGATAAAAGTTCCCGGCCCTGATACTTTAGAACGAATATTAACAGCACCTCCAATTGAGATTGTTGTTAATCGTTCTGAAATTATTCGTAAAGAAGAAGAGGATGCTAAGAAACGTGCGAAACGAAATCACAGGGAAGAAATTGACGGGGACGATATAATTGACGATGGAATAATTAATTCTGATTTTGACTATCTTGAAGATAAGCATAATTGGAATTTTTATAATAATTATAAAAAGTGGGAGGATTAATAAGTGGCTGATATTAGAGAATATTAGAGCAAATCTGCATCAAGAGAGGTTCTTGGTTGTCTTATTCAGAATCCCACTTTATTAGTTGGACATAAAATTACTAAACAGGATTTTGTTGAAGCTTTTCATCAAACTGTGTTTGTCGCAATTAATAATTTGTTTTCTCAGGGGGCTGTAAAGCTCGACCAGTATATCATTAATGATTATTTAAAAAATAATTTCCAGTCTTTGTATAAAATTTATACGAAGAATCAGGGTGATGAATATGTGGAAAAAGCAAAAGAATTAGCTACGCCAGAAAACTTTAATGCAAATTATCAAGAACTAAAGAAATTTTCTTTGCTTCGAAGATATTTGAAAGCGGGAATTGAGGTTGATGAAATCTTTGACCCCACAGAAGAAGACCCGGAAGTTCTTGATGAACAGAGATACCGATTTAGCCAGATGTCTATTGATGACATTTTGAATTATTTTAGAAAAAAGCTGTCAGCTATTACAGAAGAATATAGTACAAAAAATGGTAGAGACAGCATCAAAGCTGGTAGTGATGAAGGTAAAAAGCAAAAAGAAGAGTGGAAAAAGACTCCTGCTTTTGGACTCTCATATGCCAGTAATTACTTAACTACTGTTACCAGAGGTATTCAACCGAGAAAGTTTGTACTTGGTTCTGCCGCTTCTGGTACTGGTAAAACTCGTATTACAGTTGCAAATATTTGTCATACGTTTGCTCCTAAATATTGGGATTCTAAAGTTGGCGAATTTGTTGATAATCCCAATGGAACACAAAATGCGGCTTTATATATCGGAACAGAGATGGAATTGGTTCAGGAGATAGAACCTATTTTGTGGGCTTATATGGCAGATGTGCCTCAAGGTCATATTACGACAGGTCAGTATGTTGGAGATGAAGAAGAACGAGTAGATGAAGCTATTCGTATTTTGCATGATGAAGGACATATTTACTTGGAATATATTCCTGATTATGATTTGGCTACATTGGAAAATGTTATTGAACAACACGTTTTACAACATAATGTGCGACACGTTTTTTTCGATTATATCCATATTACTACTGATTTGATTGGAGAGTATCAATACAACGCAAAAGCTAAGATGCAGATTCGTGAAGACCAAGTTCTTGCAAACTTAGGTTTGAAATTAAAAGAGCTTACACGAAAGTATGATATTAGTATTGATTCTTGGACTCAGGTTTCAGGTGATTTTAAGAATTCGGCAAATCAAGACCAGACTATCATTAGAGGCTCAAAAGCCTTAGCAGATTAACATAACAGTCTCGTATGTTAGTAATAGCATATGTCTACTCAGAATATCAGGGAAAACCCTTAGAGCTTTAATTACCAAGCACAAGAGCAATCGAAGTGTGGCACTTCTAATCAAAGTGATAAGGTAACAAGATTAAAGATTGGGTAATCCTGAGACATAGTTCCAATAAGGAAAAGGTCGCAACGACTACCAATGAGTATCCTACAGTAAAGGATAAAGGTATAGTCTACTCCCCTAATAAATATCGGGAAACCGAGGGTATTTTAGGAAAATTGATACTGGTTATATTGTTTCTATGGTAAATATGCAAGACCTTAAGAAGCTTGAAAAAATTATGAAAAGCCGTTTTCTTAAGTGGCAACCAAATCGTTGTATTACAGTGTATAAGAACCGTGGTGGTGAATATACTAAGTGTAAAATTTGGGTATATATTGAATATAGTACAATGCGTGTTCATGATTTGTTTTGCACAGATGAAGATTATCAAATTTTAGATATGCCCCAAACATTTACCAGAGTAAGAGAAGACCAAAAGGTTGTGTTCTCAACTTCTAAGGAAGAATTGTTTGGTCAGATGATTGAAGATACTGTTGACATTACAGAAACGGCTTTAGCAGAAGAATCCTCCAATGCCTTTGAAGATACTGAGGAAATTGAAAAAAAGATTGCCGCAGAGCTTGACAAAGACAATAAAAAAGAGGATAATGAAGATGAAAACGAACCGTTTTGGGCAGACCCTTATAACAAAAAATTAGAAGCGGTTGTTGACCCAGACGATAACGAGGAAGAAAAAGCAAGTAGAACTGAAAGTGAAGATTTTGATTTCTAATGATAGATAAAGACGTTCTCTTAAAATTGGTAACAGAAGATGTTGTTATCAATATAATGCAAGAAAATGGTTCTCCTCTATACAATACATCTGTGGATGGACAAACTAAACAAAGATGTTTATGGTTTAGAACCATTTGTCATGGAGGAGATAGTCACAAACTTTGTTTCTTTACAGAGTCCAAAGATTTTTATTGTTATACAAATTGTGGTAGAATGAATTTTTTTGAATTTATTAAAAGAATTCGTGATGCTAAAAATGAAGAATTTTATACTAAAGTAATTTGTTATGTGGCTCAAAAAGTTGGCAAAACTATTTCTCGTAATAGACATGGTTTTACCAGCGAGGTTTCTGGAGCTATTCGAGAAGAAGTTTCAGAAATGGATAGACAATTTGAGGATATTAAAAGAAGAGCACTTTTTGGGGATGCTCGAATTAAGACAAACTACAACGACAAGAAAAGTATTTTAAAATATTTTGATAATAATACGTTTTATAAAGGTTGGATAGATGAAGGTATTTCTATTGAGACCATGCAAAAATTTGGGATAGAATGGTATGATTATCAAAAATATATTATTATTCCCCATTATGATATAGATGGTAACTTGGTTGGAATTAGGCGTAGAAGTTTAAAGCCAGAAGATGTAAATAATAAATATATGCCTTTGTTTATTGCTGGGGAAGACTTTGGTCATTCTCTTGGCTTAAATCTCTATGGCCTGTATGAGAACAAAGATGCTATTAAAAGGTTAAAAAAGGCTATTATCGTAGAGGGAGAAAAGAGTGTTTTAAAATCTGACAGCTATTTTGGAAATAAAAGTTGTGCTGTTGCAACGTGCGGATTTAATATTTCAGATTGGCAGATAAGAGCACTTGAAAAACTTGGAGTAGAGAAAGTTTATCTTGGTTTTGATAAAGACTTTGATGAAAGATATGAAGATACTTACAAACAAGATAAACTGCTATACGAAAATTATAAAAGATACTTAGAGCGACTGAGAATATTATCTCAAAGATTGGCTTCTTCGTTTAGCGTATTTTTGATTAAAGATTCTAACAATTTATTAAATCTTAAAGACTCTCCTTTTGACGAGGGTAAAGAAAAGTGTAAAATTTTATTAAAGGAAGCATTGCCTGTATATACTTGTGATAGTAACAAGATATGTCGGATGTTAAGGTGATTTATATATGGAAAAACTTTTATGGGAAACCAAATTTAACACAAAGTTTGATGATGAATTTGATTTTCTTGAAACGATTCTTAAGAGCTATGGTATTGAAGATATTAAGACTTTTCTGAACCCTTAGAGGAAAGTTCTTAATGACCCGTTTTTATTTAAAAACATGAAGGAAGCTGTAGAAATCTTTCATGATAATCTTGATAAGCCTATTATTATTAAGGTTGACACAGATACTGATGGATATGTCTCCAGTTCTGTTTTAACAGGAATTATTAAACATTTAAATCCAGAAGCAAACATTAAATATATTTTCAGTTATAACAAAGAACATGGTCTTACTTATAAAGATTTAAGTGTCTATCCTAAAGATGAAGTGGGTTTAATTATTATTCCCGATGCTTCGATGATTTGTTCTGATGCAATTCAAATAAAACGAAATTACCCTGATGCTCCGATTTTAATTCTCGACCATCATATGATTGAGCAGGAGTATTTAGATAAAGAAACTGGTTTATGGGTAACAGCACAAGAAGCTGATGAACTTGTAAAGAAAGACCAAAATCGAGTTAAAGTAGACTGTTATACTAATTATTGTACTTGGGTAAATGATTGTGATGGTCAATATCCTAATCCAACTCTTTCTGGTGTTGGTGTTGTAAGAAAATTTGGGGAAGCATATTGTAAGCAATATGGAATTGATGATTCTTGGCTTGATGAATATTTGGATTTGATTTCTTTAGGCATAAGTAAATTGTGCTAATATACCTTTTCCGTTTTTATTAAACGGGGTCATTTATATGGCTAACGGTCAACTAAACTGAAAAGTTAAGGTGGTAAGAGAGCCTAAGTCTTAAAAGGATATGGTAATACCGTGGGAAAGTTTTTGTTGTTATTTTTAATCAAGGAGGGGATATGTATACTTTAAAAACAAAAGATATACCTAAGAATTTTGCTTGTATTTACAAAATAAATTATCCTAATCGGAAAATATATATTGGAAGAACTTTCGATTTAAAAAGAAGAGCTTATGAACATAATTCAAAAGGCCCAAAAGCTGTTTGTGATTTTGCTATTTAGAAATATGGTAAAATAACAGAATGGGAAATATTACAAGATTCTTTTGAAACTATGGATATATATGAAGCAGAAAGATATTGGATAAAACAATTAAATGCAAAAGAAAATGGTTATAACATTTCTGATGGTGGAAAAGATAGTTTTTCTTCGGGAGAAGAGAGTGTTCGTGCTGTATTTTCAAATTCAGAAGTATTAGATATTCGAAAAAGACGTTATAATCGAGAAAAGAAATTAGATGTTTATAAAGATTATAATGATAGGAATTTTAAAAGTTTTGAAAAAGTATGGCAGGGATGTCGGTATTCTGATATTGGGAAAGAATATTCAACTTCTACACAATATGGACTATACGCTGGAGAAGACAATCCATCCACTGATTTAAAAGAAAAAGATGTTATAACAATTCGTAAAAAATATTATGAAGAAGAAAAAACATAGAAAGAAATAGAGCAAGAATATCCTGATATTCCAAAGACCACTATTAATAATATTTTATAGTTTAATTCTTGGAAATATGTTGCAACAGAATATAAAGGGCAATTTCGAAAAAGGGGTAGAAAAACTGTCACAAAAGAAATAGCTTTGTTGATAAAAGAAGACGTTGTGAAAGGGTTAACTTTAAAAGATTTAAAAGAAAAATATTCTTCGTATAATATTAAAGAGATTAAAAAAGTTGCTCAAGGAAAACTTTTTTGTGAAATAATTGTAGAAAATTTTCAACCTATTGTTTCTTTTTCACAAATAAAACAAGAGGAGAAAAAAGAAATTTGGGAAGAATATGAAAAAGAAAAAGAAAATACAAGCATAAAAGATTTTTGTAAGAAGAAAAATATAAGTAGAAGTACACTTTTTAGAATTCAAAAACAACAACAATAACAACAAAACAAACCTGTATCGACTATCCCTGTAGTTGGAAAGCTTGGGAGTAGGGACACTACTAATAAGTGTCGCAAAAGAGGAAACTAATTTGCTGAGAACCGAAAGAGGTATACTTTTATAAGTAAAATATAGTCAGACCCTTAAAGAAATTTAAGGATAATCGGATTGCAGATAGCATGGACACAAGAAATCCAGAAACCCGCTGGTATGTGTTGGCTGGTCTTAAAGAGGAGAATTTTAAAAATGTTTTCTTGAACGAACTTCAGGAAAGAATGGCTGATGAAATTCATTTTGGTAGAACGATTACTAATGTTGGTTGGGTATTAGCTCCTCGTATTAATGGTGTTGTCCGTTATGGTACTGAGAAAGAGCAAGAGGATTTGTTTAGAGCCATGATTGGTGAACAAGAAACAGTTATTTATCAACCAAGGAGAAAGAAAGCTTCTGACCCGAAGCCCGAACCCGAAGAACATACCCTTCAGTGGGAAATGGCAAGAGTAGCTAATAATGTAAAATCAAGGCAAGACACTCAGGTAAGGAAGTTCATGGAGCAGATAGTCAAGAAAATTGATGAAGAAGAGCTAAATAAAAACAGTATTTTATTTGTCGATTGTACGTCACTCGTGGACAAAAAGAGTGTCACTGGATTGGTTGCAAACAAGTTAACTTCTAAGTTTTGTAAACCTGTTGTCCTCCTACGAGAGACATCAAAAAATGAGTTTGGTGGTTCTTGCCGTGGATACGATAAAGGCCCTGTTAAGAACTTGATGGAGTTCTTATCCGAAGCTGGTATTTCAGCCCATGGACATAGTAATGCCGCTGGTGTCACCGTTAAAAAGGATAAATTGGAAGAAGCTATCGAAAAGTGTAACCAAATGTTACCTCTTGAAGATTGTACCACAGTTTTCCCTGTTGATTGGGAGATACCCGCTAACGAAATGCAAAACAATTACGTTCGTGAGGTTGCAGAAAATTATAAGATTTGGGGTAATACTGTTCCTACTCCTACTTTTGCAATTTCAAATCTTCGTATTAATGCAAGTCAGATTACAGCTTATGGAGATACTAAGAGCTTTATTCGTTTTCAGCATAATGGGGTAACATATATTAAGAAATATTGTCCCGCTTCTGATTATGATAATATGACCTTGCGTGATAGAAAGACATTTGGCGTAAATAAAAAGAATCTTAAACTGAATTTAATTTGTCAATTTCAACTTGAGGTTTGGGAAAATAAAACTTATCCAGAAGTTAAAATTCTTAATTACGATGTCGTTGAAGATAACGATGACAATTTTGAATTTGCTGAAACTCCCAAATCTTCTAAAACAACAGAATCCAAAGTTACCAATTCTAAAGTTGATAAGAATACCAAATCTAAATTAGCAAAAGTGGATTTGGAAGAAGTCAATTGGGATGAAATTGATAAGCCTAAAAAGAAAAAGGTTATTATTGATGACGATGATTTCGTGTTTTAATTAATTAATGCACTAAAGAAAGTAAATACACAAATCCGACAGTTGGCGAATATTTGTTCCGATAATTGTCGGATTTATTCTCATATAAATTTTAAAAACTATTGACAAATTATATTTGACTTGATATAATTTAGACAGAACATTAAAAAGGAGAGTAATGCCTATGTTTGTAGGATTACATAACCATGATGATAATGGTTCTAATATCCGAGGATTCCTTGACAGTATTAATACAGTTAAAGGATTGATTACTTATACTAAGGAATTGGGCCATGCGGGAGTCGCTATTACTGACCATGATAGTATTGCGGCTCATGTTGACGCTTTAACTCAAATGGACGAACTTAGACAGAAAGACCCTGAGAAATGGAAAGATTATAAACTTATTCTTGGCAATGAGATTTACCTTTGCAATAGAAAATCCATCGAAGAAGATAAAGAGTATAATTTTTATCATTTTATTCTTCTCGCAAAGGATGCGATTGGTCACAAACAAATTAGAGAATTAAGTACAAGAGCTTGGATTGATAATTCATTTACTTGGGTTAATATTCGTACTCCTACTTATTATGAAGATTTGTTTGAGATTGTTGAATCTGACCGAGGACATTTAATCGGTTCTACCGCTTGCCTTGGCGGTCGTGCGGCTAAACTGATTATGGAAGCATACAATCAAAATCCTCTTCAGCCTAATTATACAGGCACTAAGAAATGGTTGAATCGAATGGATAAATGTTTTGGTCACGGTAATTTCTTTTTGGAGCTTCAACCATCTAAAAGTCAAGAACAGATTATTGTTAACAAGGCTTTGGTTGAGTTTTCAGAAGAACTTGATATTCCATATATTATTACAACTGACGCACATTATCTTAAGAAAGAAGATAGACCAATTCACGAAGCTTTCTTGAAGTCTAACGAAGATAGCGGAAAAGAGCGAGAAGTGGGAGAGTTTTATGCCACCACTTATGTTATGTCAGAACAAGAAATTCATTCTTATATGGATGAATTTTTGGGAGAGGAAACAGTTCAAAAAGGTCTTGATAATACCATGTTGGTTTATAACATGGTTCAAGAATATACTCTTTTTGCGAATTTGGAAATCCCTTATGAACCTGATGATTTAACTGAACCAGATTATGAATTGTCCTCAAAATATTTTAAGAATATTCCTATGTTGGAATGGTTTTATAATTCTGATTATAATGGGGATAGACATCTTGTTCGTGAAATCGTAAAAAGAATTGAGAAAGATTCTGATGAACTTGCAAATAAAGAAACTTATGATGCAATTCAAACGTGTTTGGAATCTATTAAGGCAAGTTCAGAAGCTAATAAGTCTCATTGGTCAGCATATCTTTTGCAGACTCGTGATTTGGTAAATGCTTGTTGGGCTTGCGGTTCACTCGTTGGCCCCAGTCGTGGTTCTGGTTTGGGATTTATCCTTTTGTATATTTTGGGAATTACTCAGGTTAACCCTCTGAGAGAAGATGTTCCCACTTTCCATTGGAGGTTCTTGAACCCTAAACGTGTTAGTCCTTTGGATATTGATGTTGACTTTGAGAACGCATATCGAAATGATGTAATTGCATATCTTCAGCATAAATATTGTGGAGATGACCAAAGAGCAGGAAATCGTAGAGTTATGAAAGTGCAAACTCTTTCTACTATGAAAGCTAAAAGTGCTATTCAAACTGCTTGTCGAGGTCTTGGATATACAACAGAAGAAGGACAATTTCTTGGTTCTTTCATTGGACAAGAACGTGGTATTCAGTTTACATTAAAGCAAACGTTCTACGGAGATGAAGAAAATGGTCTTCGTCCCAATAAAGAATTCGTTAATTTAATGACTGGACAATATAAAGATGTTTGGGAGGTTGCTCAAAAAATTGAGGGATTAATTAGTGGCGTTGGTTCTCATGCTGGTGGTGTTATTCTTTCTGCTACAGATGTGGTTGACCATGCTGCTTTGATGAAAACAGCCAGTGGTGATATTATCACTCAGTTTGACCTTCACGCAGACGAAAAAGTGTCGTTGATTAAATGGGACTTGTTATCAATTGATGCTCTTCAAAAAGAACACGTTTGTATGAATCTTCTTCTTGAAGATGGTCGATTGGAGTGGCAAGGCGATTTAAAATCAACATATGAAAAATATTTGGGTGTTTATAAAATTGAACGTAACAATCCTAAGATTTGGCAAATGTTGAATGAACATAAGGTTATGTCTTTCTTTCAGATGGAAAAGCAAACGGGTTATCAAGCTGTAGCTATTGGTAAGCCTGAAAGTTTGGTTGACCTTTCTGCTTTAAACTCTGTAATGAGATTGATGGCTCCAAGTCCCGGAGCAGAAACTCCTTTGGAAAGATTTGGTAGATATAAGAAAGATATTACTCTTTGGTATAAAGAGATGTCTGATTATGGTTTAACTCAACATGAACAAGAAGTTGTACGCAAGTATGCAGAAAAGAGTTATGGTTTGTTACCTAATCAGGAAGATTTCATGGTCGCTGTTCAAGACCCTGAAATTGGTGGATTTGACTTGTTGTGGGCAGATAAGCTTAGAAAAAGTATTGCTTAATTTGGGCCGTTTATTTGGTGACAAATAAAATGAAAAGGGCAAAATCGGTGAAAGCTAATTAAATAAGAAAGAGGATAAATGTTAAATTATGAAGAATTTGTAAAGCAATTTTTAAAATATTATAATATGGGTTTTTCAACTACAGAAATATGTTCTTTTTTAAACGAAAATAGAAGTAGAGGATATAAATTATTAAAAAAATTAAATTTGTCCTCTCATAAATCTATTGGCAATGTGGTAAATAAAGAAGATGTTGATAAAATAGCGTCTTTATATTTATCTGGTAAAACAATAGAAGAAATAAGTGAAGAAACAGGCATAAAAGATGGAACAATTAATTATTGGGTTAGAAAATTAGAAATTGCAAGGCCAAATGGAAAGGTTCCTGATTGTGACCAAACTTATTTTGAAGAAATTGATACTCCTAATAAAGCTTATTTTCTTGGGCTATTGTTTGCTGATGGTGGGTATTTAAAACATAATAGAAAATCTGGAAATTACAATTTAACTTTGTCTTTAGAATTAAAAAAAGAAGATTCTTATATATTAGAAGAATTTAAAAAGCAACTAAAATCTTCTTTGCCTGTAAAAGAAGTGGTAAAAAATCAAACAATGGTTTCTAATGGAAAAGAATATTCTTTTGTTAAAGAGAATTGTTATTTTAGGATTGGATGTAAAAAATTAATTTCAGATTTAATTTCTTGGGGTTGTGTAGAAGATAAAACTAAACAATTATCTAAAGTTCCTGATATAAACAAAAACTATTTAAAATATTTTTTGCTGGGTTTTTATGATGGAGATGGAATTGCTTCTGTTGGAGAAAAAGCATATATAGGTTTTTGTGGAACAGAAAAAATGATGGAAAGTATTTCTTTAACGTTAAACAAAGAATTAAATTTAAAAATTAAGAAACCTTATTATAATAAAAGTAATCATATATATTATTTACAATATGGTACTAATGATGAAATAGAAAATCTTTTTAATTATTTTTATAAAGATTTAGAAATTCCTCATTTAGTTAGAAAAGAAGAAAAAATAAAAAATTATTTAAATGCTAACACCGAGATAACTTAATAGATTTCGAAAGGCTATTAAGTATTGTAGAGCGTAGATGGTGAATAAATATAATCCATCCAAGAGTGTCCTTTAACTCAACAGAGTTAATAATGTACGCCGAGCTTATAAGAAATTATAAGAAACAGAGATAAAAAGCTCTGTGATAACAAAACTGAAAAAGAATCCTAAAGCTTATATGGAACTACAACAAGATTTCTATAAAAATATTAAAGAGAAAAATCTTTCTCCTAAACTATGTCATTATGTGTGGGATGTATTGATAGCTATGAACCGTGGATACGGGTTCAATTCGGCTCATACGCTTGCATATAGTATTGTTGGCTTGCAGGAGGCCAACCTTGCTTATCATTATCCTGTGATTTATTGGAACACCGCCAATCTGATTTCAGACTCAGGTGGCGAGGATGGTAACACAAACTACGGCAAAATCAGTAAAGCTATTGGTAATATTAAAAAAGAGGGGGTTACAGTAGCCCTTCCTGACGTTAACCGTGTTCGCTTTGGATTCCATCCTGATGTTGAGCACAATGAAATTGTGTATGGTTTGAAGCCCATTCAGGGAATTGGAACGAGTATTGCAAAAGCAATTATTGACAATCAGAAGTATACTTCTATGTGGGATTTTTATGATAAAATGCAGAAGTACAAAGCTGAAGCCAAGGAAAATAAATTTGGCAATACAGCAATGATTTCGTTAATTAAAGCAGGATGTTTTGATAACATTGAAGGTAGAGATAGACGAGAAATTATGGCCGACTTTATTCGATTTATTTCAAGCCCTATCAAATCTTTATCAACAGATAATATCGAAGACCTTGCTAAGTTAAATTTGCTTACAGATAGTCAAAAGAAATATGAATTGAGACTTTATCGTTTTAGAAAATATGTTTATCAAAAACAATTCTTCTATAAGCAATTAGGAAAAAGTCCTAATACTGCTTTTTATGTGCTGGAAAGAAAGTTTGCTTATCCTTTCTTTGAAAAATATTTTTTAAATGATATGACAGATGGTAAGGATTGGGATTACGCTGATAATGGCGAAGTTATTGTAAAGCGTGGTAGTCTTGATAGAGTATTTAAAAAGTTAATTGCTGATTTTAAAGAAAAGGTTTTAGATAATCCCAAAATGCTTGATGCAGTAAATGAATCCAAATTTAAGGAAACTTGGAATGTAAATGCAAGTGGTACTATTTCTAAATGGGAAATGGATTCGCTTTGTATGTACTATCATGAGCATGAACTTGCTGGAGTAGATAGAAAGCTTTATAGCATAGAGAATTTTGATAACCTTCCAGAAGAGCCAGAGGTTGCTTATAAATATTATTGGCGTGACCAAGAAAAAGCTCGTTTTAAGTTGGTAAGAGTGTGTGGCACAGTCCTTGATAAAGATAAGAATAGAAACACTGTAACTTTACTTACACCTGACGGTGTTTGTGACTTGAAATTTTATAAAGGCCAATTCCAATTTTATGATAAACAAATTGCTCAACAAAATGATGATGGAACAAAGACTGTTCTTGAGAAATCTTGGTTTCAACGTGGTAATAAATTGTTAATTACAGGTTTTAGACGAGGTGAAAATTTTGTCCCTCGTCAGTATAAAGACAGTATTTATAAACACTCAGTACAAATGATAAAGGACATTAATGAAGATGGTTCTTTACAACTGATTTCTGATAGAGTGGAGGTAGATGGTTCTGATGAACAGTGATAAGCTGTAGAACGCAGAAGACGAAGTTTTTATTAAAATCAAAGCCAATCATATCAAGACCCTCTACCCCAAAGGTGGTATTGGCGATGGAGGGCAAATGTGGGGTATTGTTATTTGGCAAGTTTGTGAAGTTGAAAAAGGCGAACCAGTAACAAATTATATGGGAGAAGTTACCATTACTGGTACTTATGAAGATAACATTGACCCCAATTTGACTTATAATATTTTGGCAAAAGAAGTTGAAAATGAAAAATATGGTATTCAATATGAGTTGGTTTATTACAATGAAGATATTGATTTCTCCCAAATAAAAAATCAAAGAGCGTTTCTTAGAGCGTTTATGAGTGAGGGACAGGTTGAGGAACTTTATAAAGTCTGTCCCAATCCTCTTGAAGCAATTAAAAATCATGATGTTAATGCTTTGAAACAAGCTAAGGGTATTAAAGATTATATTGCTAACTGTGTAATTGAACGTTTTGAAAAATGCAAGGATATGTCTCAAGTTTATATTGAATTAGATAAAGTCGGGCTATCACAAGTTTTTATAGCTAAGTTAATCGCTCAGTATAAAACTCCTCAAAAGATAATTGATGTGGTAAAACAAAATCCTTATCAGTTAATTAAAGATATAGCTGGTGTAGGATTCTTTACCGCTGATAGAATTGCTTTAAAGAGTGCTTTTACGGTTCAAGATGTGCGTAGAATTAAGGCATATATTACTTGGTTTTTAGAGTCTCAAGGTGAAGATGGTCATTCTTATGTTTCTGCTGGTGAACTTATGGGGTCTTTGTACGAAGACCTTGGAGGTAAGAACGCCGTTGTAAAGATTATTTATGATGAAGAAACAGGAGAGGAAACAAATAATATTGCATTAGCGATGAAAGAACTACAAGAAAATGGTACGATTATCGTTGATGAAGGAGAAACAAAAGCTGGACGTAGGGTCTATTTGACTAAATACTGGAAACTTGAGAGGGAAATTGCTTATCATTTAAAGCGTCTTTTAGGGGCTCATAATGAATTTATAATTGAAAATTTCGATGAAAAGATACGCAAAGCTGAAGAAAAACAGCGGTTTAAATTTACGCAAGAGCAAATTGATGGTATCAAACTTGGCTTAAAAGAACAGGTTTGTATTATTTCTGGTTTAGCTGGTTCTGGTAAATCTTCTCTTGTAACTGGTATTTTGGCGGTATTAGACGATTACAATTTTGCTCAATGTGCTCTTAGTGGCAAAGCAGCGGCGAGATTACAAGAAGTAACAGGGCAAGAAGGTTTTACTATTCATCGTTTACTTGGTTATCAATCTGGTAGTTTTAGTTATACTGAACGAAATCCTCTTCCTTATAAAATTGTTATTTTGGACGAGGTTAGTATGGTGGGAGGAGAAATCTTCCTTGATTTAATTAAAGCTATCCCGACAGGTAGTAAATTGCTTATGTTAGGTGATATGGGTCAGCTCGAATCCATAGGACTTTTAAACCTTGCGGCAGATATGATTGGAGCGAAAGAAATTCCTACGGTTGAACTTAAAGAAGTTCATAGACAAGCGGCGGCAAGTGGTATTTTGACAACTGCTTATGATGTTCGTAATCAGGTTCAGCTTTATGAGGAAACTGATTATGAAGGTGTCGAAACTCGTGGAGAACTTCAAGATATGATTCTTGATATTCGAGTAGATAGAGACAAAGATAGAAAAGATGTTGTGAGTTATTTTGAAAAATATTACAACAGTCCTTTAGTTAATCAAGACGTAGAGAAAATACAGATTATTGCTCCCGTAAAAGAACGTGGAGATGCTTGTGTTTTTAATCTTAACCAAGACATTCAAGAATTGCTTAATCCGCCAAGAAAGAACTTCAAACAAAAAGTTTTGGTTTCTAAAAAGAAAGACGCATCTGGAAATGATAGGTCTTTCTGGATTCAAGAAAATGACAAAGTAATGTGCATCAGAAACAATTACAATGTTTATGATGAAAATGGAGTTCAAACATCTATCTTTAATGGTTGGACTGGATTGGTAAAGAAAATTGAGAGAGATAATGTAACTATTAAATTTGATTTGAGTCCAGTCCCTGTCGTATTAAGAGAGAAAGATGTTAAAGATTATATCGTACTTGGATATGCTTGTACCACTCACAAATATCAAGGTTCAGGTTGTCCCGTTGTGATTGGGGTTGTTGATAACAGCACTCCGCCTATGATGCTTTGCACTCAGCAAGTGTATACTATGTTGACAAGAGCTAAGAAACTGTGTGTATTAGTGGCTCAAACTGGAGCGTTGAGAAGGGCTATAAATTCCAATTATGTTTCTACAAAGAGAACGTTTTTAAAAGAATTTTTAGCTATGCCTTATGAAAAATTAAGAGCTATGCACAATAATGAAATTAGGTTTTCTGAAAAAGAACACAGGGAAGAAATTAAAGAAATCAAAAATAACTGGAAACATTATAATGTTAAACAAGATGTTGAGGAAACAGAGGAAAATTGTTAAGGGGTATTTTTTTAATAACCCCTTGACAAACTCTTTGTCGTATGATAATATACAAGTACAATAAAATTGAAAACATGGAGATATGTTTATGAATAGAGCGGAACGTAGAGCAACAGTAAAGAAGCTGACTAAGAATGGTGTTACAAAGGCTTCTGCTGAAACTTTTGTTAAGAGAATGAATGATAGAACTCAGAATCCTGTTACGACATGGGAAGGCGAAAAGGTAAAGTTGGACTATAACAGAATTTCTACATATCCCGACTGGCCTGAAATGCGTAATGAGTATAAAGAATGGGTAACTGCTCACAAGGACGATGTATTTACTGTTGAGTTTGACCCGGTTAAGAAAAAGGCCAAATCTCAAAATGTGAATAAAGTAGTTCAGTTTGTAGAGGATACGACAAGTCCCAAGTGGCTGTTCTTTGCTGGTGATTTGATTCCTGAACCGAATCAAGAAAAGCCCAAGACAGATTATGAAATTCACATGGCAGACGTTGATAATATTATTGCCGGGTTGAAAAATAAGTAATTATGGGAAAAGTTTTTGTTAAAGGAGATTATGCTTGGATAATCCCAGAAAATAATGAAAAACCAATAAAAATTATATTTGAGAATCCCAAATGGCAAGTAGAAAAGAGTGGGGTAGGGGCAGATGAAAAAGGAATTTTATTTACTCGAAAATTGACTGAGGAAGAAATTTCTGAACTTAAAGAAAGCCTTGGGATGAAGCCTGAAGATAATAAAATTGGGCTTTTGGAAGTTGACGAAGATTTTGATTGCTCTAATTTGACAGATTTGATTAATTTATTGGAGGAGTAACATGATTAGACTGGTTTTGATGATTGGTATTGCTGGTAGTGGTAAATCTACTATCGCTAAGACCTTGAAAGAAACTTATGACAGAGTAGATGGTCAGGAGTGCATTATTGTTTCTTCTGACGCTATCCGTGCAGAAATTCTTGGTTCTGAAAATGACCAGACTGCAAATGACAAAGTTTTTGCAGAGGTTCGTAAGCGTATTAATAACAATCTTTCTAAGCGAACTGTTATTGTGGATGCTACTAATATCAACATCAAAAACAGGCGTTCTATTCTTGAAATTGGAAAAAAGTTTTCCAATGTAAAGAAGATTGCTATGGTTATGACTACTCCTTTGGAACAGGCTAAGGCTCAAAATCGTTCCAGAGATAGAGTTGTTCCAGATTGGGTTTTAGAGAAGCAAGCAAAACAGTTTGAAGTTCCTTTTTATGAAGAAGGATTTGACGAAATTAATTTCGTTGGATGGAATTATTCCACTGAAGATTTTAAAATTCTTCCTAAAGAGGACTGGATGACTGATAAGGATGTTATCTTTAAGCTAATGAAAGATTTTGACCAAAAAACCCATCATCATAAATACACCTTGGATAAACATTGTCGTTTATGTGCAGAAAAAGTAAAGGAACTTAAACCTAATGATGATGTTCTCTACCGTGCGGCAATTATCCATGATATTGGCAAGTTATTTGTTGGTGAACCTAAAGATGATGGGTCTGGCGATTATCGTTATTATGGACATCATAATTATGGAGCTTATTGTCTTTTACAGAATCTTGACGAAATCGGATTCCAAAATTTTGATGATATGCTCAAAGTTCTGTTTTATGTAAATTATCATATGCTTCCTTTCTTTATTGATACTGAAAAAGCAAGAAAGAAGTGGGAGCGTATTATAGGAAAAGATAATCTGGACACTTTATTTTTATTTAATAAATGCGATAAATATGCAACTGGAAGGGAAGATTAATCATGAAGTATAATTATCAGGCTAATTTTAATTGGCATCCCCTTTATAATTATGTTATGATTGTAAAAAGAGAATATATGAAGGGAAATGCCGATTCCGAGGACTATAATTTTAATGATTGGCTTGATTATATTAACTTCATTTATTCTGATGAAAATTGTGAGATTAAGAACAAGATTATTAAAAGTGTTTTAGAGGTCTTTAAAGCTCTTGATGTAACTTGTTATTCACATTACGCCTTGTTTAAGTATAAGGGGTATATTGAACTCGGAGACCTTGGCTATGGTTCTAATTTCTTTGAAATTTATAATGGCTTGTATCGAGAATGTAGAAGCATTGTTTTTGATTTGAAGAACGATACCATTGAATTGGCTTCTCTTTCTAAGTTTAAGAACTATAATGAAGATGAAGATTCTTGGAAGGCTGATAACATTTGGAAGAAGTATGATAACGCATCTGGCAATTTTTATATTACCAATAAAATGGATGGCAGTTATCAGCAGTATCGTTATGATGTCAGGGAAGATGAAATTATTGGTTCTGGCTCTTCCGCTCTTGATAGAAATGAATCTTGGAGACTGTCTGAAGGATATTCTCTTTTAACCGATGGACATAAGAGGATGTTTAAAGATTTCCCCGATTGGACTTTTATCTTTGAGTATATTTCTCCTAAGAATCCCATCGTGGTTAAGTATACTAAGGAACAAGAGGGTTTGTATCTTCTTGCGGCAAGAAATGTGAATGATGGTTCTGAAATGACTTTTTCTGAGCTTAAGGGGAAAGCATCTTGGTATTCTATTAAGATTACTGAGAATTATGCGGATTCTCTTTCTGAAGTTCTTTCTCAAACTGGGAAGTATACATCTGATGAAAAAGAAGGTTGGGTGCTTGATATTATCGGGATTGACGGGACTCATTTTCGAGTGAAAATCAAAGTCACGGACTACCTTCTGATGCACAAGGTTCTTTCTCAGAACATTTCTCCGAACGCTGTAATTGAAGCCGTTCAAGCAAATCGTTATGATGATTTTGTAAGCAAGGTTCCGATTGCGTACAAAGAAATCATTGAAAATTATAAGAATAATGTAATGCTGTATTTAAAGGAGTTTAATTTTGCGGTAAATTATTTCTATAACAAGGGAAAGATTGAATGTAAAAATTATCTAACCGATAAGAAAGAAGCTATGATTTGGATTGACAATAATGTGCCTAAGTTTCTTAGAGCAAGAGTAATTAACGTTTATCTTGGTAGAGAGAATGATTTCTTGGTTAGAAAAGGCTTCTGCTATCATTATTCTGACATCGAAAAAACTTTAGAAAAGTTGAAGAAGATTAATGTGGTGGGAGAGTAATCTCTCACCATTTTTATATAGATTTATAATTATAAAGAACAAATTAATAAGTAAATAAAAGTTTAATTTTAAAGGATATAAAAGGAGACATTTTTATGGAAAAGTTTGCGATTAACGTGAAGATTAAGCGTTTATCTGAAACTGCAAAGATTCCTACAAAGGCTCACGAGTCTGATGCGGCATTTGATATTTATGCTGATATTCAGGATACTTTTGTGCCTTTTGGAAAGAGTATTGATGAAAGTGAAAAGGGTATTAAGGTTATGCCCGGTCAGACTGTAAAAGTTCATACTGGATTTTCGACTGAAATTCCTGTTGGATATTGGGGCGCTGTATATGCTCGTAGTGGGTTGGCTACAAAACAAGGCTTGCGTCCAGCTAATTGTGTAGCAGTCATTGATGCAGAGTATCGAGGAGAGTGGCTTATTCCATTACACAATGATAGTTCTGATGTCCAGATTATTCATCATGGAGATAGAATTGCACAGTTTATGCTTGCACCAGTTATTGAAACTAAGTTTGAAGAAGTAAGCGAATTGAGCAATAGTGACCGTGGTGAAGGTGGTTTTGGCTCTTCTGGAAAGTAAGGAGTAATATATGCTTGAATTTTGGAAATTGGCTTTAGATAATTTAGAAGTTGCTGGGGTTGGTTTTGCAATCTTCGCAATGGCTTATATTTCAAATATGAGCTTTTCTCTTTATTATAATATTAAAATTAATCAGGAAGGGTTTAGCAAAGAGAAGCTTCTTAATAGTGTGTTTAAGATTTTGGCTTTTGCTGGTGGAACTATTTTCTTGATTTTGGCAACCTCTCTTATTGTGCCTTGGGCTTCTAATAATGGATTGGCAATTCCTGTTGAGTATAGTGAAGTTATTTCCACGATTGCTACTTTGGGTGTTTGTCTTTCTGGGGCTTTAAAGTATATTATGGAAGCTTTTAATAAAATGAAGAAAATCCTTACTGTTAAAAATGAAGCGCAAACTGTTGCTTTGTCAGCTAAGGAGAAAAAAGATGGAACCTAATTACAACAAACTTTGTTTTTTTGATACAGAAACAGTTGGATTGAAACCAAACTATATTGTTAGTTTGGCTTATATCGTTTATGAAAACGGCAAGAAAATAGCGGATGATATGATTATTTGCAATCCTGATTATCCTATTAGTGAAGATGCTTCTAAAACGAATGGTTTTACTAATGAAATGGTTAAGGATTATCCTTTATTTTCTAAGCAGTGGAAAAAGATTTCAAAATATTTTGATAACGCTATTCTTGTTGCTCATAATTCAAGCTTTGATGTACGAGCTTTAAATACAGAAGCAGAACGTTATGGTATTACTTTGCCTAAATTTTGGGTGTGTGATACTTATACAAATGCAAAAGCGTTGATTCCAAAGGGTGTAACTGCTAACTACAAATTAGGGACTCTTTGTGATTATTTTGGAATTGTATTAAAGAATTGGCATACCGCAGACGCTGACACAAGAGCCTGTTTGCGTCTTTATAACAAGTTAATTGAAATTTCAGATGGGAATTTAATTGTAAAATAAAAGGAGGAAGCTATGACAGTAACAAAAAGAAATGGTAAAACTGTAAAATTTGACAAGAAAAAGATTTCAAAAGCTATTATGAAAACTTTTGTTAGCACTTATGACGAGGTGACTGATAAGCATTAGGAGTGTGCTAAAAAGATTGCAGATGAAATTGAAAAACTTGATAAAGATTTAACTGTCGAAGAAATTCAGGATTTAGTTGAAAAAAAGCTTATGAAGAGTTCTTATAAAGAAGCGGCTAAATCTTATATTAATTATCGTTTCCTTCACAGTCTGATTAGAGAAAGTAATACAACAGATGTCTCTATTAAAGAATTGATTAATGGAGAATCTACTTATTGGAACGAAGAAAATTCCAATAAAAATGCAAAGGTAGTAACAACTCAAAGAGATTATTTAGCTGGAATTACCAGTACAGATATTTCTGAGCGTTTATTGTTACCTAAAGATGTTATTGAAGCTCATAAAGCTGGTATCATTCATTTTCACGATATGGACTATTTTGCTCAGAAGAGCTTACACAATTGTGAATTGGTTAATCTTGAAGATGTTCTTCAAAATGGAACTGTTCTTAATGGAGTAATGATTGAAAAACCTCATAGGATTACTACTGCGGCTACTATTGCTACTCAAGTGATTACTGCGGTTACTTCTTCTTCTTATGGTGGCTGTACTATTACTCTTACTCATTTGGCGCCTTTTGTTAGAAGTTCTGAAGAGAGAATCAAAGAGGAAGTTCGTAAAGAATGGATTGAATTTACTGGTAGCGATATTTCAGATGAAACTGATTATGATGAATATATGACAGTAGTTGAACGTAGACTTCGCAAGGAAGTCGCTGATGCTGTTCAAACATTTAATTATCAAGTTAATAGTATGACAAATACTAATGGTCAGGCTCCTTTCCTTTCTGTTGCAATTTATCTTAATGAAAATCCAGAATATGTGAAAGAAACAGCTATGCTGGCAGAAGAATTTTTGAAAGAAAGAATTCTTGGCTTTAAAAATAAGCAGGGAGTTTATGTTACTCCAGCTTTCCCGAAGCTTTTGTATTTCTTGGATGAAAATAATATTACAGAGGATTCTCCTTATTGGTATTTAACTGTTCTTGCCGCTAAGTGTACTGCAAAGAGAATGGTTCCCGATTACATCTCTGTAAAGATTATGAAGAGAGATAAGATTGATAAAAATGGTAATGGCAATGCTTATCCTTGTATGGGTTGCCGTAGTTTCCTTACGAGTTATATTGACCCTGAAACAAATCAACCTAAATATTATGGGCGCTTTAATCAAGGAGTCGTAACTATTAATTTGGTTGACCTTGCGCTTTCTTCTCATGGAGATTTTGATGTTTTCTGGAAACTTTTTGAAGAGCGCACAGAATTGTGTCACAAAGCTTTGCAATGCAAGCATGAGCGTTTAGCTCTTGCCACATCTGATGTTGCACCTATTTTGTGGCAACACGGAGCTTTGGCAAGATTGCCAGAAGGCGCTTCTATTCATCCATTGTTGCATAATGGATATAGTACAATTAGTTTAGGATATGCTGGACTTTATGAATGTGTAAAATACATGACTGGTGAATCTCATTCTCACGGTAAAGGGAAAGAATTTGGTTTAAAAGTTATGCAAGCTCTTAATGACCAGTGTAATAAATGGAAAGCAGCAGAGAAAATTGATTACTCTTTGTATGGTTCTCCTATTGAATCTACTACTTATAAGTTTGCCAAGTGTTTACAAGAGCGTTTTGGCGTAATTGAAGGTATTACAGACAAGAATTATGTAACTAATAGTTATCATATTAATGTTCAAGAGAAAATTGACCCGTTTGAGAAGCTTTCCATTGAAGCAGAATATCAGAAACTTTCTCCCGGTGGGCAAATTTCTTATATTGAATGTGCAGATTTGACTAAAAATATTCCTGCTGTTCTTGAAGTTATTAAATTTATTTATGATAATATCATGTATGCAGAGTTGAATACTAAGAGTGATTATTGTCAGGTTTGTGGATACGATGGAGAAATTGAAATTATTGATAAGCCTGATGGACGTTTGGGTTGGAAATGCCCAAATTGTGGTAACACTGACCAAACTAAAATGAATGTTGCTCGTAGAACTTGTGGATATATTGGAAGCCAATTCTGGAATCAGGGCAGAACTCAAGAAATTAGAGATAGATATGTTCACCTTGATAATCATGATGAAGAGGAATAACTATGAAATACGCTTCTATTAAAAAGATGGATATTTCTAATGGAGAGGGAATAAGAGTTTCTCTTTTTGTTAGCGGTTGTAATTTTCATTGCCCCGGTTGTTTCAATGAAGAAGTACAATCTTTTGATTATGGAAAAGATTATACTCAAGCGACTGAAGATTTAATTTTAAAAGAAGTAAGCAAACCTCACATAAAGGGTCTTTCTCTCCTTGGGGGAGACCCTTTGTGGCAAAATATAGATGGATTAAAACAGTTAAGACAACTTGTGCAAAAAGTTCACGACTTAGGTAAAACTGTTTGGATTTGGTCTGGTTTTACTTATGAAAATTTGCTCGATGGTAGTGGACTTAGTGAAGAAGCAAATGAAAGAATTCTTCTTGTTCGTGACTGTGATGTTTTTGTAGATGGACTTTTTGAATATGATAAAAAAGATTTGTCTCTTGCTTGGAGAGGTAGTAGAAATCAGCGAGTAATTGATATGAACAAAACAAAAGATAAGGTTGTGCTTTATTGTGAATAATTTACTTGTAAGGTTAAAATTCTTAAAAGGGATGTATTTGTGGAAAAGAGTTTTAAGTTATTCTATACTTGCGGGATGTATGATTGGATTAGCTGGAGTAGTAAATTTAAGTGTAGATAATAAGTTCATTGGAGCGTTTTTATTTTCTTTTGGTTTAATTACTATTCTTGCTCAGGGATTGTTTTTATATACTGGTAAAATTGGAACAATAAATTTATCGTGTGAATGGGTTTTACTTCCTGTTATAATTTTGGGTAACTTTATAGGCACAAATATTATAGCTTGGGGAATAAGATTTACTCGTTTTGGAGACGTTTTAAATCAAAATGCACAAGTTATTGTTCAAAACAAATTAGCCGAAAGTTGGCTTAGTATATTACTTTTGTCTATTGGCTGTGGTATTATGATGTATTTAGCTGTAAAAGGTTGGTTGGAAAATTCTGATTCTTGGCTAATAGTTATTTTACCAGTTATGATTTTTATCCTTTCTGGCTTTGAACATTCAATAGCAAATATGTTTTATTTTGCTATGGCTGGTGAGTATAGCTTAAAAGCAGTTGGATATATTTTTATTATGTTAATTGGCAATGCAGTTGGTAGTTTAGCTTTTAAGCAATTAAAGAGCATTAACAAGTAAAAAAGTTTTTCAAAGATTTAGGAGAGGGAAATTTCTCTCTCCTAAATTTTCATAAACTCTTGACAAATTAGAAAAGGATTGTTATAATACAGATAAGTAAGAGTGGATAAGGTATATTTTATCTATTGTTACATATTTGTAAAGGGCGTGATAAAAATGGATAGAGAAGAGCGAATCAAGGAAAGGCTCAAGTCTGATTATCAATATTTATTTACATTGGGGTATCGACCTGTTGGTGTGTTTATTTATGGAGCACAAAATTATCAAATGGACACTGAAAAATCAGATATTGATACTAAAGCAATTGTACTTCCTCGATTTGATGATATTGTAGATTCAAAAGATTGGGTAAGTAAAGATTATGCCAGAGACGAAGATGGCGGAAAGGTGGACGTGAAAGACATCCGTTTAATGTTTGATTCGTATAAAAAGCAAAACATCAATTTTCTGGAAACTCTATTTACAAAATATAGATATATTGACCGGAATTACATTTCTGTTTGGGAAGGCATGATTGAAAAGAACAGAGAAAAGATTGCAAGATACAATCCAAGAAAATCAATTTTGTCAATGTATGGAAACATGAAAACGAAGTATAAGTCAATGCTTCATAAAGCCCCTCATAATGAAGAAGATATTGATAAATATGGGTACAGTTTAAAAGATTTCCATCATATTGCAAGACTATATGATTTTATTAATAGGTATATTGATGGGACAGAAAGTTATGAAGAGATTCTTATTCCAAAGCACAAGGAACTTTTAATCAGCTATAAAACCACAGCTTTGCCTTTAGATGAAGCAAAAGAATTGGTCGAAGCAATGATTGCTAAGACAGAAGAAAGAGTTAACGAGAAGGTTGAGGAATGGAAAGCTTTACCCGTAGACAAAGAAGTAGAAGAATTGTTTACGAGGGTACAAAGGATGTTGATTAAAGAATCTCTGATGGCAGATTTGGGATGCAAGCCGAAATAAAATGCAGATTTTATTTGGTAAAATTCCACGGCTCATGGACACTTTTGTATAAATGTGTCTTCGAGTGAAGGACAGCCGATAAGTACAACTTATTTTGAAAATGTTGATATTAGAAAAATTAATATTGAAGACTTTTACGGAGAATTTTTATGGAAGAAAATTATATGCGACAACTTGTTAACAACTTGAATCATTATCGTGACCAATATTATAATAACAATATTTCAGAAGTTGAAGATTCTGAATATGATAAGCTTTTTGATGAATTGAAGAATTTGGAGAAGGCATGGAATACAATTTATCCTGATTCACCCACTCAAACGGTTGGTTATCAGGTACAGAGCAAACTTAAGAAAGTCACTCATTCACATCCGATGTTGAGTTTGGATAAAAGTACCGACCTTAATGAAATTGAAAAATTCATTGATAACAAAAAAGTTGTTTTTATGCTTAAGTGTGATGGTTTAACTTGTAGTATTCATTATGAAGATGGTAAGTTAATTAGCGCAGAAACTCGTGGCGATGGAACAGTTGGAGAGGATGTTACCAATAATATTAAAATGGTTTCTAATGTTCCTTTAACCATTCCAGTAATGGGTAATGTTACGGTTGATGGTGAAATTATTGTTAAAAGGGATGTTTTTGAAAGAATGAATGAAGGAGTTTTAGAAGGAGAAGATTTTAGTCATCCTCGTAATTATGCTTCTGGTTCTATTCGTCAATTGGATACCAAAATTACAAAAGACCGTCAACTTAGTTTTATCGCTTGGAAACTAATTGAAGCTCCTAAATTTTCAAATTCTTTTAAGCAAAATTTGGATTATATGGAGCAGTTGCATTTTGAGGTCGTTCCTTGGAATATCTATAAAGACACTTCACTTGAAAAGCTTCCAGAAATTTTTAATTGGATGTATTATGATGTGGCGGAGGAGCATGGAATTCCTGCGGATGGCTTAGTAGTAGCTTATGATGATATTGCGTATGGCAATTCTCTTGGCGCTACAGCACATCATCTTAATTCTCAGTTTGCGTGGAAACGTGAAATGGAAAATGTAGAGACAACTCTTCGCAAGGTTGAATGGAACGTTGGTAAAAGTGGAATGTGCGCTCCTACTGCTATATTTGACCCGATTGATTTGGGCGGTGCAATTACTACAAGAGCAACTTTGCACAATTTATCTATTATTAAAGGTTTGAAATTGGGAATCGGGGACAGAATTACTGTTGCTCGTATGAATGAAGTTATTCCCAAAGTGACTGGCAATCTCACTCAAAGTAACAATTTGGAATTCCCGAATCGTTGTCCGTGTTGCGGAGATACACTTTTACATCGTGTCTCTGAATCCGGGGCAGAAACTCTTTGGTGTGTAAATCCTAATTGTCCAGAAAAGATGCTTTCAAAATTTGTTCAGTTTGTATCTAAGCCAGCTATGAATATTGACGGCTTGAGTGAAGCAACTTTGAAACGTTTTATTGATGTCGGATATATTACAAGATTTGCAGATATTTATCATCTATCTGATTTTAGAAGAGAAATTATTAAAATGGATGGTTTTGGTGCAAAGTCATACGAAAAGCTGATTAATTCTATTGAAAAGTCACGAAATGTAAAACTTGAAAACTACCTTGTTGCGTTAAGTATCCCTAATATTGGAAAGTCTGCGGCTAAGACGATTAGTAACTATTTCAATGGAGATTATTCTAAGTTGGTTGAGGCTTTAAGAAACAATTTTGATTTTACTCAACTTGATGATTTTGGGGAGACTATGAATCAGTCTTTATACAATTGGTGGAAAAATCAAGCTGTATATAGTTGGTGGAGACAAGGAAGCGACATTGAAGATAATCTTGTAGCTGAATTGCATTTTATTGTTGAAGAAAAGAAAGAAGTTGTCCAGAATGATTTTATTAATGGTAAGACTTTCTGTGTAACCGGGGCGTTCCAAACGATGAAGCGCTCAGAATTGGAGAAAATTATTACAGACCGTGGCGGTAAGCTTTCTGGTTCTGTTTCTAAAAAAACGGATTACCTTTTGACAAATGAAGCGGATAGTGGTTCTTCTAAGGCAAAAAAAGCCGCTGAACTTGGTACACCTATTATGAGTGAAAAGGAATTTTTGGAAAAGGTTGGAGTATAATGGTAGAGATTAAGAATTTTGTAGGTGACTACGAATTTCTTTCCAATTTCTTTCCCGCTAAGATTGAATATGAAGGGCTGATTTATCTTAATGCTGAGTCAGCCTTTCAAGCGCAGAAAGAAAAAACCAAGGATTTGCGTAAGAAATATCAGAATATGAACCCGATGAAAGCTAAGGAGTTGGGTGAAACTTGTAATAAGCGTGATGATTGGGAAGAAATTCAAGATGAAGTAATGTATAAGATTGTTAAGGCTAAATTTTCTCAGCAAGCATCTTTGAGAAAGAAGTTGCTTGAAACAGAAGATTGGCAACTTAAATGCAACAATGAATATGGTGATATTTATTGGGGAACAGATAATGGGCATGGGTTAAATAAGCTTGGTAAGATTCTTATGCAAGTTAGAGAGGAGTTTCATTTATGAACAAACAAATGGCAGATAGTGTTGACCACACTAAAGATGGTAAATGTTCTGGCTGTGGACAGTGTTGTTCTTGTCTTTTAATTCTTAGCGAGGGTGAAATTGCTAAAATTAAAAAGTATTTAAAAGAACATCCAGAAGTAAAAATGAAAGACAGAAATTCTGCTTTACAGAACAAATTTGTAGACGTTTGTCCTTTTTTGAACGAAGAAAACGAATGTGAAATTTATTCTGTAAGACCTCAAATTTGTTCCAGATTTATTTGTTCTCGTTTTAAAGACCCTAATTATAAACCTCTTGACCACAGCTACAAGAAGATTGTAAATATGGTGGAGACCTTTATGGATAAAGAATGTTCAAATGCTCCTGATATTAAAGAATTGAATAAGATGTATCAAGAGAAGAAGCGAGAAGCTGGGATTAAGTGAGGTCAAGATGAAAACTATTTATGTTTGTGATAAATGTGGGCGAGAGTTTGATTCTGAAGTAACAGCTTATATACATGAACGTCAATGTATTGATGGAATGAATATGAAAAAAGCCCTCCTTATGTGCGAGGAAGAATTTACCGACCCCTATGGTCAAGTTGTTTGTAAACAGTGTGATAATCATTATATGGTTTATGGCTGTGAACTTGATTGCAAGTATTCACTGACTTGTGGCAAGAAAAACAATTATAAATATTTTAATAACCAAGGCAATAAGGAGTAAGATATGGAATCTAAGAGATGGACACTTTACAGCTTTAAAAATCTTTCGGGCTCTGATGGGGAAGGATTAACTCAGTATACATTGATAAGTAATCTTAATGGTAAAGACGTTGTAGCTGGCGTGATTATTCAAGTTACAACTGACCGCATCTATTTTTTAGGAGACCCTGAGATTGTAAACACAGACACTTTTTTAAAAGCTATGAAAGATTGGGATTTGAGAGTAGATGACACTCTCCGAACAATGGATAAGCATCCTGATTATGTTGAAGAAGAAGATATTGAGAACGAAGAAGAAAGTGATGCAGAAGAATAAAAGTTAATTTTTATTTCCTCTTGACATCCTTGATTTGTTATGCTATTATTATGGCAACAAATATAAAAGGAGTATTAATATGATTGATAATAAATCTCCAAAGCTAATTGTTTTGTACGGTGGCCCTGCGGCGGGTAAATCCACTTATGCGAAGTCTATTGCTGGTGCTTATGTTGTAAGTGCCGATGAAATTCGTTATCGTTTGTACGGTTCTCAAGACAAGTTTGGTAATGGAGAAGAAATTTGGAAGTATATTGTAAATGAAATTAGAAGTAATCTTATTCGTGGCGAAACAGTTATTTATGATGCTTGTAATTTAAAAAGGTCTTATCGAATAGATGTTCTTGATGCGGTTAAGGATATTGAATGTTGGAAGACTTTACTTCGTATTAATACTCCTATTGGTGCTTGTCAACATCAACATAAACAGCGAGGTCGAAACATTCCTTGGGAAACTCTCAAAAAGTATTTTGATATTAAAGAATATCCTGATATGAGTGAGGGCTGGGATGAAATTAAAGATAAGAGTTTTGTTCCTTGGGCAAAGCGTTTTTATCTTGCGTCTCCTTTCTTTGAAGGGGAAGCAAGAGAAAATGCAATGAGAATTTCTGAGTGGTTTCGTGAAAATGGGTATGAGGTTTTTGTTCCTATGGAACATAAAATTCCTAATGCTTGGGATTTGCCGAATTATGCTTGGGGAGAAAGTGTTTTTAATGTTGATATTAACAACCTTAATGCGTGTTCTGCCGTTATTTGTTTAAGTTATGGACGTATTAGTTCTGCTGGAACAAATTTTGAAGCTGGTTATGCTTATGGAATTGGAAAGCCCGTTATTGTAATTGAAATGCCGGGAGTAGAACTTATGAGCCTTATGCTTTCTAATGGTTCTCATGCTGTTATTAGATTTGAAGAGTTTCAAAGTTACGATTGGGAAAATCTCCCAAAAGAAATTGATAAGAACATGGAGCAAAAGTGAATGATTATTAATTTAAATTTAGATGTAATTGGAAATGCTTTATTTATTCTTGCAAGTATGTTTTTCATGCACGTTTTAGCAGATTTTAATTTGCAAGGTATTATGGCAAGTATGAAGCAAAAGACTTGGTGGCAGAAACAAGAGGGATACGATGAAGAGGATAATGGAAATGATTATAAATTTCCTTTGTTTTGGCATAGTCTTCAGTGGTCTTTTTGTATTATGCTTCCTTTGTTTATTGCCAATGGTTTAAAAATTAATTTGGTTAGCTTAATTTTCTTTTGTTTGAATATTTGGTGGCATTATAAGACTGATGATGCAAAGGCTAATAAATATTTTTTGAATCTTGTTGATGACCAGATAATTCATATTTTACAGATTGTTGCCACGTTTATTAGTTGCGGAATTTGGATGTATTTTTTAAGATGAATTATTATATTTCGGATTTGCACTTTTCTCATAAAAATATACTTCAGTTTGACCAAAGGCCATGGGATAATTTGGATGATATGAAACAGGCTTTGATTAATAATTGGAACTCTGTTGTTACTAATGCTGACCATGTGTACCATATGGGAGATTTTTGTTGGGGAAAGACTCCTGAATGGATTGAAATTCTTAAACAGCTTAATGGTAATATTCATATCGGTGCGGGGAATCATGATGTCGGTAATAGTAAAGAATTAAAAAAGTATATTGCTGATTATTTTGAATATAAAGAAGTAAAGGATGGAGACTTTACAGCTATTCTGTCTCATTATCCAATGCTTTTTTATAAACATGATGGAAGTCCTAATTATGTTATGATTTGTGGGCATTTGCATAACACAAAAGAGTGGGAGCAAATGAAGCAAATAGTAGCTTGGGGACGAAAGAATTATATACAATTTCCTGATAATCGTTTTCAAATTATTCCAGTAGAAGCGTGTAAACCATATATGCTTTACACACCTCGAACATTGGAATATTTATTGGATTGTTTAGATACTGGAAAGATTTATGGAATTTAAAGGTTTGAAAGGAGAAAACAAATTGAAAGTAACGATTTTGAATCCAGAAACACTTGAAAATTTGTATAAGAATCATGGAGAATTTGCTTGTGAGTGTTATGCCACTCCAAAGAAGTATGCCGAGAAAGTGGGAAAGTCCTGTGAGAATGATGGACACATGAGTGGTTCTCGTTGTGAATATATTAAGTTTGAGATTGAGGGAGATAGAGGAACTCTTGAGCAAATGATGCGTTCAGAAATTGGCGTTCGATACAATCCAGAAGATAAATATTATTATATGGATTTGATTGAGGCTGTTCCTCGTGTTAGCCCGGATGAAATTGTAAAGAATATGCAGTCTTTCCGTTATGTGGATAAGAATGACTTCACTTATGTTACTCCGCATAACATTGAAAAGAATGAAAAGGCTTTGGCTTTGTATCAAAATTGTATGAGCAATATTGAGACTACAAGAAAAGCTATTCGTCAGATTCTTATTGAAGAAGATAATGTTGATGCTCATAAGGCTGTAGAAGATGCGAATTTTGTTCTTCCTCGTGCAACTAATACTAAGTTAACTATTGGTTTTACACCGGAAGCGCTAATTCGTTTTATGTGGAAGCGTCTTTGCACAAGAGCTCAAGACCAGATTCGAGAAATTGCTGTTGAAATGAAAAAAGCAGTTACAGAGATTAATCCTGATTTTGCAAAGGAACTTATGCCTCATTGCCAGTATCTCATGTGGTGTCCAGAGGGAAAGAAGTCTTGTGGCGCTTATCCCACTCGAAAAGAGTTAAAGGAGATTATTAATGAGCGCAAGAATAGTAATAATTAATGGCTCTGGTGGAAGTGGTAAATCTACTTTTATTAGACTTTGTAGAGAAATTTGTGATGAATTAAAAGCAAAAACTGTAATTGAACTAAGTACAGTTGATTATGTAAAAGAAGTTGCTCAGTATTGTGGTTGGGATGGAACCAAAGATGAAAAAAGTCGTGCCTTTTTACATGACCTTAAAGAAGCTTTAGCTAAGTGGAACAATTCTCCTAATCAAACAGTTTTTGACCAGATTAATTCTGTTATGAGGATACAGAGATTCGCTAAAAATTCTGATTGGCTGTTCTTTGTAAACATTAGAGAACCAGAAGCCATTAAAGAATTTATTGAGCAAAATAAAGAAGCTACGGGTCTTCCCGTCTCTACTTTGTTGTTGGTTAACTCAAACGTTCCTGTTATTCAAAGTAACTATGCCGATAAGAACGTTGAACTTTACAAATATGATTATATCGTAAGCAATAGTTCTAACATTGAAACTTTAAAGTGTTGGGCAAAAGACTATCTTAGTCGAGTTCTAAATTTTATTTAAAAACTATTGACAAAGGACTTTATCTATGGTACACTCTCTATAGATAAAGTCCTTTATTGTGAGGTGCGATATGCGTTAGCTGACATATAAAGCTGTACAATTAATGGATGGGTGTAAAGTAATAGTACATGACAGTGAGTACGATGAATACGACCAAGAGTGTGAGGTAAGAGTGTTTAAAGATATAGCGCCCCATCCTTTTAAGAAAAGAAAAATGATAGAATATGTTAAAAGAGTCATTTTATTCAACGAAGAATTTTTGTTTGAATATGACCAGCGAGGGAATTGTCTTAATGGAGAGTTTCAAGTTTTTACGAAATAAGGTGTAATTATGATTATTAAAATTAATTCTTATTATTATCTTGGAGAAAAGAAGATTATTACGAATACTTGGGAAGTAGATGAACCAGAAGCTCGTACAATTGAACTGGGCGGGGATTATCCTAATACTTTTAAGAAGATTAAAGAATATTTAGATGATGTTCATTTTACTTCTTATTATTATAATTGCCATGTTTACAAGGGAATTTATCATGTTGATTTTGGTAGTCACACTCATTTTATTGAGTTTTATCAGCTTTATGGTGGTGATTAAGCATGAGTTGGTTGAATGTATTCGATAAACCTTGGCGTAATCTTCCTTGGCTCCATCCGAGGAATTTAAAATATTTAAAGAGTAATTTTGAATGTGCTAAACAAAGAATTACTAAGGGGTGGTGCTATCGAGATTGGTTTAATCTTGATAATTGGTTTGAGACTGTCTTTCCTGAATTATTGGAAGAATTTGTTAAGAATCACCACGGTCTTCCCAATAAAGATTATTCTAAAAATCCGCCAGAATTCATCCATTGGTCTAAAGGTAACTTTACAGCGGAAGAAGAAGAGAAATATGATGCGGCTTATAGGGATTATTTACTGGAACTTGCTCAACATCTTCGTAATGCTGGTGTGGAATGGGAAGATAGCGAATTGAAAGATAAATATTCCTATTTAGAATATAACGATTATTGTCAGAAAGAACTTGAAAAAGGATTAGATATGTTAAAGCAATGTTTTTTTGAGTTGTGGGATTAAATAAAATGGATAAAATTTATTTGGATAATGCGGCAACTAATAAAGTTGATGATGAAATTGTTGACATTATTGTAGAAGACCTTAAGGAAAATTGGGGTAATGCCAGTACGCCTTATGATTTTGGTCAACATAGTCGTTTAATTATTGAAGAAAGTCGAAAGAAAATTGCCAAGTGCATTGGTGCTTTACCAGAAGAAATTTACTTTACTTCAGGAGCAAGTGAAAGTAATGCTTGGGCTATTCATCAAAAGGGAAAAACATTGGTTTCTCCCTATGAGCATCACGATATTACAGATAACCCCGATACCGTTGTTGTAGATGATGATTGGTTTATCCAAGCTATTAATATGGAAGACGATATTTTTTCTCCTATTACAGAGGAAACGTTTGAGCGCAACTTCCTTGTATCTCATATGTTGGTTCAAAACGAAACTGGAGAAATTTTTAACCTTAATAAATATGCTGATTATGCTCACAAGCTTCATATGCCTTTCCATTCTGATATGACACAAGGATTAGGTAATATTAAAATTAATATGCACGATAATTATAATTGTGTTGATATTGCTACATTTGGTGGTCATAAGGTAGGAGCTCCTAAGTTTTGTGGATTTTCTTATTTTAACAAAGAAGTTTTCCCAGCATCAAAAATTAAGCCGTTAATTTATGGTTCTCAAGAACATGGAGCTCGTGGGGGAACTGAAAATATTGCTTTTATTCATGCTATGGCTTTAGCCATTGATAAGCATTGTTATATGATTGATACTAAGCAAGCTCATTGCAAAAAGCTAAAATTGGCCTTTATGGAAGAAATGCGAAAAGATTTTGATGCAGATAATTATATGATTGTATCTCCAGCTAATAGTCTTCATTCTATTACTTGTATTTGTTTTAAGAATGTTGAGGGAGAAATTATTCAATCCATGCTTAACGATAAAGGTATTTATGTTGCCACGGGAGCCGCCTGTAATAGCGGTGATATGAACGCTTCTGCGGCATTAGCTTTTATGCGTATTCCCGAAGATTATATTCGTGGAGAAATTCGTCTTTCTTACACTTTAGACAATACAATTGAAGAAATGATTCAAACCGCTAAGGTTTTAAAAAGTGTTTATAAAGACTTGACAAATTTCTAATGGGATGTTATACTACAAACATCAAAATGAAAAGGGTGGTATAAATAATGGATTTTACTCCAAGCAAGTATCAGCAGAAAATCTTGGATTGTTTTACAAGCACAAATGAAAATATTTTGGTGAACGCTTTGGCGGGTTCTGGTAAGAGTTCTACAATTTGTCTACTTACAGAGCATATTGACAAATCCAGTATTTACATTGCCTTTAATGCAAGTGTTGTGGATGAATTTAAGAAGAAGATTAAGAACCCCAAAGTTAAGGTTATGACCATGCACTCTCTGGCTTATTCTATTATGCTTTATAATGTAGAACAGGAAAGCCAGAAAGATGAAAAGCCCAAGGGATTTGGTAGACAGAGAAGTAAAAAAGAGGTGCATCTGGATAATTTTAAGCCTTATAAGATTCTTGATGATGAACTCACTAAGCGTTATGGTCGTTATATGGATTTTAGCCGAAGAGTTTTTTATAAGGAGCAGTATGTGTCTCTTTATAATCTTTGTTGTCTTACCATGACAGATATGAGCTCTATGACTGATGTTGATAGACTCATTGATGACCATACCTTGTTTGTTTCTTTTGGTGAAGAAGATTTCCCTAAGCCTTCTATTAGAGAAATTACCGAAACCTTGAAGGTTCTTGATACTAAGAGTAAGCAAGCCTTTGAAGTAGATGGAAGTATTTCTTTTACTGAAATGCTTTATATTACCTATTGGAAGATTAAGAATAAGGATTGGGAAGTTCCTTATTGGGCTCAATATACCAATGTAATGGTAGACGAAGCTCAAGACTTATCTAAACTTCAACTGTCTTTTTTGCCTTTTGTTAAACGTTATAATGGACGCTATGTTTTTATCGGAGACCATCATCAGTGTCAACCAGCCGGAACTAAAGTTTCTTTAATTGATGGAACAACCAAAAACATTGAAGACCTTGAATATGGAGATAGAGTGGTAGAATACGCTATTTCCAGAGGGGGTTTTATGGTTTCTGAAAGGTATGGTAGAGGAGAAGAGGGGTTAAGAGTTGATAACAGCTTTCGTCCAATTTTAAATGGAAAAGTAGACACAGGGGAATTTAAAGGGGTCAAGTCTGATGGCAGTCCTAAAGTATATTATGAAGTATTGGATAAACAGCGTTTTTATGTTGACCATTTAATTTCTATTGAAACTCAAGATGGGAAAAAGTCTTCTTATACATCTAATCACAACTGCTTAGTAAAATTTAATAGAGAAAAAACAGAAGAGGCTGTTTGTCTTTATTTAATGGAAAGAAAAGATGGCCTTTTTAGGATTGGAATTGTGCATCTTTACTCTTCTCAAAGCACTTTAGGGATTAAAGCAAGAGCAAGGTCTGAGGGTTTTGACCGTTGTTGGATTTTAAATATTTATGACACTCAAAAAGATGCGTGGGTTGCAGAACAAACCTATTCTTTGAAATATCAGATTCCTCAAATTATTTTTCAAATGGATAAAACTTCTTATAACGAAGAAGATATTGAAAAAATTTACTCTGGAGTTGGAGAAATTCGTTCTCATGCTATTGCTTTGTTAACAGAATTTGGGCGAGACATTAATTATCCCTTATGGACAAAAGACAACATTAATCGTCATACGGCGAGAGACCATTGTTTTATTACTCAATCTTGTAATATTATTCCCAATTACATGGATGCTCTTGTTTTTAATGGAGAAGAAAATCTGAAGTGCAGAAAAAATCAAAACTGGGGGCATTACCAAGCTATTTACAACCCCATTGTAAAAATTGAACATAAGTACGGGCATTTTCCGGTATATGGAATTACTACTTCTGTTTATCATACTTATGTGGCAGACGGGATTGCCACTCATAATAGTATTTATGGATTTGCTGGAGCTGATACACAATCTTTTAAGCATATTTCTTCTATGTTTGCTCCTATAACATCTTTTGACCTTCCAGTATGCTATCGTTGTGCAAAAACCCATCTGGAAAAAGTCAATAAACTTTTTGATATTCCCATCAAGCCAAGAGATGATGCCCCGGAAGGGTTTATTAAAACTATTGAAAAGGATGAAATTAAAAATTATGCTCAACCGGGAGACCTAATTATCAGTCGCAAGAATAAATGGCTTGCAGATTGTATTCTTTCTCTTGCTAAGAATGGCATTCCTGTTTATATGGAAGACAAGGCTATGGTTGATGATATTAAGAAGATTATCACTAAAGCTAAGTGTACTTCTATTCGAGGTTTAAAGACCCATTTGGAAAAGGCTATTACTTCTTATTATGATAAAGTAAAGAAGCTTGCAACGAAGAAAGCAGAATCTATTGAAGATAATGAAAAGAAAGCAGAAGAAGTTGCAGATGCTACCAGTAAGATTGACAATATTAATTTTTTGAATGCTATTCTTAAGAGTTATATTAAAGCTGGTAATTCTCTTTCTACTACTACAGAAAATTTCACTAAGTATGTAACTAATCTTTTGAATGTTGTTCCTTCTCCTGATTGCGTTCGCATTTGTAGTGTTCACAAAGCTAAGGGGCTGGAAGCTGAGAATGTTTTTGTTTTGAATGAGGGAAAGGTTGCTTACGATTTCCGTCAGAGCAAAGAACAAAATGTTCAAGAAAAGAACCTTAGTTATATTTCTATGACAAGAGCGAAGAACGGTCTTTATCTTGTTAAAGAGCCGACTAAGGCAAACACGATTAAAAGTGGAGATTCGTTAAATGGTTCTTCATATTTTCTCCCGGATTTGAAATCTTCTGAACGTGAGATGAAAGAAGCCATTGTGAATGAAACTTTTAGGGGGAGAATGTATGGCGAAACGAAGCAACTCAAAAAAGACTTCATGTTCTAATTGTGGAATTACTGGATGTTCTCCACAGTGCCCCTTTTTCCCTAATACAGATGGGGAAACAAAGTGGCATATTGGGGAAGATGGATTGAAGCATAGGGATGAACCATTAATGAAATGTGGATATAATGGTTCTCCTATAACTTCTTGGAGCAGAATTTGTCCTTGGAAAGAAGATAAAAGAAATCTTTTGCTTGAGAAGAAGAAACAAGAAAAAGCAAATGAAACCAAGGGAAATGTAGAAAAGAAGCCATTTAAAAAGAAAACCTATAGAAGAAAGAAAAAGAATAAAAGTGAAATTAAAGAAAATAAAGAATAATATTCTATTGACTTTTTCGTAAAATTTTATTATACTCATTTCATCAAAGACAAAAGTATAAGTAGACGATTAGGAGATTTTATATATGAATGACGCAATTACTTCTGAAATGATGTTTGGTATTCCCACTGATTTTCCTCGCATTGTTGATTCTGTAGCAGATTCTCTTTGTAGTGGTTTTAAGGATTATTGTTTTTCTACTAAACAGCTAAAGGATATTATTACTATTTGTAAGAATAAAAAGGTTACTTTTCTTTGGCGAAGAGTAAATGATGATTTTGGAAATTTGAGTTATTATGCTTTGGTTCCGGGAAAGGTTAAGTGTGGTAAAGAGGAAGTTGAGAATGTTCAGTGTTCATATTCTGAGCTCCCTAAGAACTATAAGTTCCATCCGAAGAATAGTCGAAGTGATAAAATGATGGAAGCGTCTTATAAGCCTAACAATTATTTGTATAAAATTAATTATTTTGATGAAAATGGCAAAGCGGTATGGCGTAAAAAAGATACTCAAAATTTCTTTGAAAAGAAGGAGAACTAAATATGAAGAATATTTTTGCATGGTGTCCTGTAGTAGATAATGAATTTGGACTTGAGAATCTTCCTACGAAATCTGACACCTATCTTGTATCTACTGTTTACGGGGAAAACGGGAATCTGAAAACAAATTCATATACTTGCTACTATGATGCTGGTAGTAAGACTTGGGAAACTATTGAGAATGATTGTGTGGTTGCTTGGGCTCCTGTTCCTAAGCCTTATACTGGGGTTATTAATTTAGCAAACATTAAGTTTTAAGGAGAAACAAAATGAGTTACGATACACTTGACGATAGAATGAAAAATGCCTATGAGCATAGGTATAGAATGTATCTGCCTGATAGAATTCCTGTAATTATTCGTTTGGACGGTAAGGCGTTTCATAGTTTTACCAGAGGACTGAAAAAGCCTTTTGATGCACTGTTTATTAAGACAATGCAGGATACTATGGAGTATTTGTGCTCTAATATTCAGGGTTGTAAGTTTGGCTATGTAGAATCAGATGAAATTTCTCTTTGTCTTTGGAATTGGAGCAAGAATGAATCTGATGCTTGGTTTGGCAATAATTTGCAGAAGATGGTAAGTATTAGTGCTTCTATGGCTGGGGTTGCTTTTAATAAATATTGGAATAGAAACGTAGCAGAACATCTTTGTGCAGAGTATTGTTCTAACTGTGAATCTATTATTGCAGAAGAGGAAGATAAATACCGCACAACCATTAAGAACAAAGCAGAAACATTGATGCCCGTTTTTGATTCTCGTGCATTTATTGTTCCAGCAGAGGAAGTTCATAATTATTTTGTTTGGAGACAGAATGATTGTATGCGAAATTCTATTCAAGGATTGGCTCAGTCTTTGTATTCTGAACGAGAGATTCATCGTATTAACACTTCTAAGTTGCAGAATAAAATGTTTTCTGAAAAGGGTGTAAACTGGAACGATTATTCTGTGGTTGAACGTAGAGGCACTTGTATTTATAAGGTTCCTACTAAGGTAATTGGTTTGAATGGAGAAACCGTTATTCGTAACAAATGGACTATGGATATTAATATGCCAATTTTGAGCAAACCTGAAAATAAAGACTTCGTAACAAGAAAGGTGTTTAAGAATGAGTCTCTTTACGAACCCCAAAAGAGCTAAACAACTTCTTGATTTTAGTGGCCTTAATACTCCCGGTAGTCCTATCTTCCCAACAGATATAGATGGATTGATAGAGCTTTGGAATAAAGGCTATTTTATCATAGAAATTAAACATAATGGAAAAGAAGTTCCACTTGGTCAACGATTAGCGCTTGAGAGAATGGCAATAGATTTTTACAAAGCCGGAAAAGTATCTCTTGTTGTAGTTGCTGACCATTATATAGCAAATCCAGAAAAGATGGTTCCTGTAGCAGATTGTATTGTTAGAAGATTATATTGGGGACAAGAGGCTCGTTGGGAGAAACCTGATAAAAACATTGTAACAGTTAAAGATGCACAAAATTGGTTTATTGAAATTTGTAAAAGGATTAAAATATGAAGTTTGTAGTTATGAGCCGTAGGGATGCAGTACAATATAGCTATGTTGCACATATGGAGAGTTCTGTAATCATCTCTATATGCGATAGCTACTCTTTGTTCCCAAGATTTAAAAGAATGAAATCCAATGGAATTAAAGATGTTCTGAATCTGTCTTTTGATGATGTTCAGCTTCCTTCTGGGGCAAGTGAACGTTATATTTGGAAGAAAGATGAAGGTCTGTTGATTGATAATTTGGATAATAGCCCTTATGTTGTGATTTCTGAAAAAGATGCTAAAAACATTGTATCTTTTGTAAAAAAGTGGTATAATAAAGTGGACACTATTATTGTACATTGCAATGCTGGAATTAGTCGTTCCAGTGGAGTTTGTGCGGCTATTATGAAAGGTATGACAGGGGACGATTCTCAAATTTTTGACAACCCAAAATATGTGCCTAATACAACTTGTTATAAGGCAGTATTAGAAGAATTTATGAAGGAAGAGGAATAAAATTATGCTTGATTATAGTAATTTAAATAATTCTGCTTCTTCTAATTGGAGTGTTTGTTCAGGCTGTTTGTGTGCTACTGTGTGTAAGTGGCGAGATGCGGCTATGCAAGCAGAAGCAGAAATCAAGAAAAAGACCAAGGTTGACCGTGATGCTACAGTAAATGATGTTTATAAGATTCTTGATATTAAGGTAGCTTGTAAATATAAGCAGAGTCAGCCTGTTACTCGTTTGTATAATGGAGACCTTGACGGGATTACAGTTCCTTGTAAGGTCACGGAGGCAGACCAGACTTATGTAAACACCATTTCTACTCCCAAGCCGGGAGAATATACTGGCTCTACTATTAAGGAGTATAATAATGTTGACTGTTATTACAAGTAAAAAAATAAAAAGAAATTTTATAAAACCCTTGACAAACTCGTAAGAGTATGTTAAGATATATGATGTCAAGAGGGTTAAGAAATTAATTCAAATGACATCAAATATGCGGGTATGGCGGAACTGGCAGACGCACTTGATTTAAGCTCAAATGTCCAGTGGACGTGAGGGTTCGAGTCCCTCTACCCGTACCAATTCGAAAGACTTAAATACTTGCGTTGAACAAAGGGTAGCCTTTATAGATTTGTGAATTCAATATTCACGTTCGAATTACTGGTGTCTTTTTCGGGTATACACGAAGCAGTAGCCAGCTTAATATCTGGGTGTAGCGCAGTTGGTAGCGCTCCTGATTTGGCAAAATGACAGAATGTATTGTTTTAATTTGTGGGTGCAAATCCTACTTTTGCCACAAGGGTTCAGGAGGTCGTGAGTTCGAATCTCACCACTCAGGCCAGCATAGAATTAGAGCGAAGATTTTTTTGGTTCGCCAAAATAAGAAAGGAGTTCTTCAAATGCAGACAAGTGATTACTTAAAGAAAACAGGAGAAGAGCTCCAATCTTATCTTGAATTTAAAAGAAGAGGATTTAAGGTAAAGCCCAAAAAGGGTAAGGGTTCTTTTAAAAGAAAAGAAAAGCATAAGGAGAAGTTTGATGGGTAATTTTGTAAATGATAAAGACCTCATTTCAGATGAAGTTCTTGAAATTAATTTGCATAGAAGCAGTTATCAATTTACTGATAACCAATGGGGATGTCTGTCTCAAAGGTTTGCTTCTATGAATACTCCAGTTTTAATGGAAAGTTCTGGTCTTGACAAACCTGACAAAGTAGTTGGATTAGTAATTGCTATTCAAAGAATTGATAGCCAGACCAATAAAATCCGTCTTTTATTTTGGCCTCGATTTACTAATTGCTTAACTTCTGACTTGCGTATTACTAACCTTGAATTTAACGATAATAATATGCTTTGTGCAATTTATGTCGGAGTTAAATTACAAAATGAATAGATATAAAGCTATGAACCTTGCTAAAAACGAAGAAATTCGATTTAGTAAGAATGTTAACAATTTTAAGATTGAAAAAAAGAAGTTAAGCTCAGGCTTAATTTGCTGGTTGTTTAAAAATTATCAGTTGGATGAATGGATTACTGATAACCATTGTTGCCGTGGAGAGGATTTTTGTTGTTGGCAAGAGGCTCATTCTTCATGGATGTCTTTAGTTTATCATTCAGATAAGGTTTTACAACAAGAAATTTATAAAATTTTTCAGGGAAAGGTTCGAAAATATAAAGGAATTAATTGTTATCTTGTTTCATATGAATGGAACAATAACAAATTTATTAATTTGATTATCCCTTTACAAAACAGGACACCCCAAAAAGATATTGAGAAGCTGAGTTTCTCAGTCGTTTAATATATTTTTTCACTTCCTTTCTTTATGTTGGTTTAGTCGTACACTTAAGTGTACTGGAAGCCTTCTACAGACTATTTTGTTTCCGAGGAAGCTTATAGTTAGGTGTAGTAAGTCTCATTTGAAAATCAGTTGTCTTAGGAGATTTTCACCGAGCAACTTGTAATAAGCGTAAGACACTGGGTACTGCAACATACCTGTCTGGTGCTTTCCAACACAATATGTCTTTGTAGCTCAGATGGATAGAGCGATTCTCTCCTAAAGAATAGGTCAACAGTTCGAATCTGTTCAAGGACACCAATTAATTTAAATAGTTTTATTAAACTATTGACAAGCTTTTAAGTTTGTGTTATACTTAAAATATCTTAAGGGAGAAAACAATGACTTCACGAGATATGGATATTGTAAATGATGCTTACAATATTTGCACTGATGAAAACAAGTATTTCCCAGATGATTGTCCTCCTCCGGGGAAACTGAGAAATGCTGTAGAAATTATTGCAGACGATTTTAATATTGATTTCCCTTGTGGGTCAGTTGATTATAATTTCTTCTGCTATAAAAAGTTTCTGTTGATGTATTATGATTCTTTCGTTAGAAAGTATCCTGAAACTTAAGGAGGTTACTATGGCTGTCCATTTGGTTCATGGAGATATTTTCGTAAGCCCCATTAAAAAGAAATTCTTTCCTTTTGGCTTGAAATTCTATAATGATGAAGCACAGCCTTTTGACAAGCTTTATATGAAGCGGGTTTTAAAAGAAATTCGTAAATCTCTTAGTATTGGAGATAGACTGGCAATGCCTTTGTATAAGGGCAAGACTTATAAAGAAGGGTATCAAGATATTGTAAAAGATATTCTTGGGCTTTGTTATGAGGTGTATCTTTATGATGATATGGGTTAAGCTTTATGAATATTATGAAAGTTCATATGTCATGGGCGTTTTCACAGAAGAAGAAATGGCAAAAAACAAATCTGAAACTGTAAAGAGAATTGCTAAATCTGAAATTGAAGGACTTCAGGAACAGATTGACCATATTAAAAAGGAACGAAAGCCATTACAGGAAACCTTTTTGGAGATGTGTGCTAATTCTGTAGAAAAAGATAGTTTTTCTTATAAAGAGTACAAGAAAAACAGAAGGTTGATGGCACATAAGATTGAGAAATATAATAAACCTATTTCCAGTTTAAAAAATAAAATTGCCAATCTTCAAAAAGCGATTGATGGAGATTCTTTTTGGGTAGATGTTGTTCTAAGTAGAGAACATATTCATTATCGTGATTATGTTCTTAATGTCGAAAATAACCCCACAGAAGATGAATTGGAAACTTTCGCATTTAATTAATTTGTTATAAACTCAGTTACCTATGCTTACGTTTGTCTGGTTTAGCTCATTACTTAACTGGTATCTCAGTAAGAAGTGTAGTCGGGAGCTCACGATGTTCTACGGACGCTGGGTGTGGCTATTAGCTTACGAGTTGGTAGCCACTTATATGTGGATATGGTGTAATGGTAACATGACAGCCTTCCCATGGTGTAATTTAAAAGTAAAACTATTAATGTAAGTGCAAGACTTACCATCGTGACCAAAGCTGTGGTTGGGGGTTCGAATCCCCTTATCCACTCCATAAAAATTTTAATAAACTCTTGACAAACAAGAGAATCTATAATATAATAAAGGTGAAAGATATGACTGATATTACTCAGATTGTTACTCTGGTTATCGCTCTTTGTGTTGCGGTGACTACAGCTTTCCTTGTCCCTTACATCAAGAAGAAGTATGGTCAGGATAAGATTAACGATGCTCTTAATCAGGTTGAGTTGATTAAGAATTATGCTAAGATTGCAGTTAATGCGGTCGAGCAGATGTTCCCCGGTCAGGCTGAAAAGCGTTTGCAGGAAGCTACGGACTATTTTAACAAGCAGATGGAAAAGCTTGGTATTACTCTTGACGAGGACGAGGTTCGTAAGGCAATTGAGGCCGCTGTTCTTGAATTGAACAAGTCTCTTAAGAATGTAAACACTAATACTGATACTAAGACAGAAACCGATAAGGAATCTGCTTAATATACCACAATGGATGACTTAAGATGCCATTTAAAATATTATCTAAGCGTGGCGGTTTATTAAGGGAAATACGTTAGTCCGCCTTTTAATGAACTTCACAGTTCATTATTGAACCATTGAACGTTAAACTTCATATGTAAAAATCCCTGTACCCACACCTCGTTCGGGGGCGAGTTAAAACAAACCCCGTTTATATGGGAGTGTAGCGCATCTGCCTTACAAGCAGGAGGTTACAGATTCGAGTTCTGTCATTCCCACCATTCATAATTTTTTATACTTCATTTCAATTTACGTTCGACACTCACAGCAATTTTATTCATGTTATGGAAAAACATCGTGTAGGGTTCGACTCCCTATTAGAATATCCCTTGAGCAAGGAACATCTAAGTCGTGGATGGCCTGAATAAAAGTGTCGAGTTTGCTCACCTATATGGAGGCATGGAGTAAAGGTATCTCACGGCTCTGCTAAAGCCGCTTGCCATAAGGCAATACAGGTTCGAGTCCTGTTGTCTCCGCCATGCTCGTGGATTCCGTATCCTTGTAAAAAAAGCGGATGAAGGAGTGTTTGAGGAAGGTTTACTCAAACTAAAAATAAACCGAACGGCTGTAAGATACCCCAGTTGACCTCAAGGTTGAGGCGTTTCACGCATGGGCAAGGAGTAGGTTTAAGAACGCCTATGGTCAAGAAAAGTTCTTGCTATCCCTACTTGGTGTAAGGAGCACACCTATTAACTGATGTTGAGCAAACCCTAAAGTAGCTCTTTAGGGATAACAGACGCATCGGGGGAGGTATTCTGGTTCGATTCCAGTTGTAGGGCCCATCGAGGTTCGGATAAACCGAAAAATAATTAGTAAATGAGTTGCTACTTTGAAAGTTATGTAAGGGGATAAAATGCACTATAGTGACTCCGATATAAGCACCTCGAACCAGAAAGCATGATAGTATCTTGCAAATTTATCAAGATAGAGCTTCGCTTAACCGATGGACTATCTCTCAAGGTTAAGATGTGTGTATGGCGCAACTAAGTTCAGACCGTCCAGAACCTACAACCATATTAGCGGTGACAGCTTGGAGAGACAGCAAATATGCGGCAACTGGGGTAGCAGTAGAATTAGCCATGGACAATAATTGTATTGCGATTGAAGTTCGATTCTTCGATGCCGCTCCAAAAGTCAACGTTCTTTAGTTATTCTCTTGATGACTTTTCAAAAAACAAGAAAATCCGTAAGGTTTGTACGAAACATTCCTTGGAATACAGTTTAGCTGGTTACAATGTATTCGACCCTAAACCGCCCTCCAAGTCTGATGGACTGGTAACAATAGAAAGACCGCTGTTTACTCAACCGGGTGCGTTAAGCCCTTATACAATGAACAAGACTGATGATGAAAATGACCAAGACAGTTGAGTGTAAGCCCCCTTACAAGGAAAGCCCCTCCTCAGCCAAACCGAGGACAGATAAGTGAAAAGCTGGTCTGTCAGTAATCATCAGTTTTTGTTTTTGTATATATTTAATAAAAATAAAAGGTTGTTTTTATTATGAGTTGGTTTAATAATTGGATTGATAAACACTTTGAGAAACAAGGCTATAAACTTGTTCGGTGTGACAAGTATGGTGCTCGTTATACAAAGTATGTAAAGGAATATAATTATAATAGCGTAATTCATATTTTACAGAAGAATAGTGGAAATCATATTGTTCAGTGTTATGACGAAAATGTTATTACAGCTTCTGTTGATAACAAAACGGTGTTTGTAAATTCTGTGGATGGTATTTATACTTCTCTTTTGTTTTGGATTTGGTTAAAGTATAAATGGCTTTCTCATAAATATAATTGGAAAAGGATGTAGAATTGCTATGGTTGAACAGTTTGTTAAAAAGCCCGTTGTTGTGGAAGCTATTCAGTGGACTGGTAAAAACGAATATGATGTTATGAAGTTTGTTGGTTCTCATTGTTTTCTTGTTAATAAGGGAAACACCAAGGAACTTATTATTAACACCCTTGAGGGAGACCATCACGCTTCTGTAAATGATTGGATTGTTAAAGGTGTTAAGGGAGAATTTTATCCTGTAAAGCCTGATATTATGGAACAGACTTATACAAGAGTGAATTAATATGAACGTAGATGTAAACAAAAATTCTCTTACTCAGATTGGTGAGTATGTTTATGAATTGGGTTTAAATAGGCAAGATAAAGAAAAAATTTACAAAGATTTAGAAGGGAATTTTTTCTTGGAACTTGCCAATGGTTCTATAATTGAATATCCATCTGCAATTCGTATTCAAGATTTTGTTTCTGCTTGGGATAATGCCTATTATGTTGATACTACAGATGGTAGACATCATTATGTGGTTTATCCTTATGATGCAATTACACTTGATATTTGGGGAAATAGTATTGCAGGATTGTTGGAGATTATTAGACAATTTGTATCACCTTCAAAAGAGATTAATAAAGCTCTTGAATTAAGTGTCGAAAGTCATAAATATTATGAAGATGTTGCCAAGAAGGATTTTGGCAGGAACAAATAATTATTTATTATCTTCTTGACAAACTCCTCTTTTTGTGATAAGATAAAGACACTTCAAGAGAGGAGATGTGGTTATGAACGAAACTACAATAAAGCTAAGTCGGAATAATTTGTTTTGGAATCTAACAAGCAAGGAAATGCGAAATTGTTTCGATGGGCTGCTTGATTTTTACAATGTTGGATATTTGTCTGAACAGAATCCTTTGACCCCTTATGCTGAAAAGTATGAGGGAAGTTACAAGAGCGGACTACACCTTGTTCAGATGGAACGTGATTTGCTTTTTGCTATGGCTTATCATTCATATATTAGCGCAAGGCTAAAGGAGGATTTTAGCTTTGACAGATGATACTTATCATACTAAGTTTTCAGGAGAAGTTAGAATTGCTTGTAAACTTGGCGTGGTTTCTTATGAGGTTTGGATTAATAACCAGTTTTTAATAAATGCAGATAGTTATGCTAAAGCTTTAGCGTTTTTGTCTGATTATTTGCATATTAAAGCTGGGGATGAATTATCAAAACATATTTTAGAAACAGAGTTTATGAAGCAAATCTATATGCCAAAGCTTGCTTATACGAAGAAAGAATAAAAAATAAATTTTATTAAACCCTTGACAAATGAATGTCAACATGGTATAATAAATTCACAAAGTTGGTTAATCGGCAGTCGTGAGACAGGTAAGATAACTCACGAAGAAATGTGGTGTACAGCTTCGCTTACCCGAAGTGTATAATATGTTACCAAAAGACACCTTCCCAACTATAAATAAAAAAGGTAGCGAGTATACTTTTTTAACGGTTTTGAGTATACATCTTATATGGTGCTGAAGACAAAGTGGTTGAGTCACCTTCCTTTCAAGAAGGAGATAGGTTGGGTTCAAGTCCCCCCAGCATCACCATATGGTGTGTAAGACAAACTGGTTGAGTCGCAAGCCTCTCAAGCTTGAGAAGATGGGTTCAAGTCCCTCACACACTACCATGAATTTAACATTGTTAAATTCTTCCTAATTTAAGCCCCAACAGCAATTTATTAAGATATTCCAAACTCCCATGCGTGAGTGCAATTCTCACTTGTTCTCCCTGAGGATAATAGACAAGTAGTAAGTCAGGAGTCCTAAATCTAAATGGGCTTAGTTTATGATTCGTTAGCTCAGTTGGTAGAGCAACAGATTTTTAATCTGTGGGTCGAGGGTTCGAGTCCCTCACGAGTCACCAATTTAATCAAAAAAGGAGATTTTATATGATTTTATATGAAGATGTAACAGAAGAAATTATCGCTAAAGAAGCATATAAGATTTATCCTTATGGAAGTCGTGTCTATCACACAGCCAGCGAAATTTCAGATTACGATTATCTGGTTGTGTTGAAACCAGATTCTACTTTGCTTGAAAACAATTCTAATTTTTATACTTTTAGTGATAATAGCTATCATCTTTATGGTTATAAAAACTGGGTTGAGGGACTTAAGAATGGAAAAATTAATCTTCTTGAAGCTTATTTCTGTTCAAGCGGAGTTAATCTAATTGAGCCTATTGATGTAAGCAAAGATTTAATTAGAGAATCTATTTCTGCCACGGCTTCTAACTCTTTTGTAAAGTGTAAAAAGAAGTTGTGTGTCCCTGAAGATTATAATCCTTATATTGGACGAAAATCTTTGTGGCATAGTTTGAGACTCTTTAGTTTTGGAATTCAGCTTATGGAAGCAAACTGTATCTATGATTATACAGTGGCTAACAAGTGGTATGATGATGTGGTTAATATTGACCATCCCGGAACTACAGAATGGGAGTATCTGAAAGAAAAGTATCAGCCTATTTATAATAAGTTGCATACTGAATTTAAGATTGCTCATAACAATCATAAAGAAGAGTTTATCCATTTAATTTGAGGTAAAGTTATGAATGAAGATATGATTGAATATTTGGCGAACATGGAGCGCAGGGTTAATAAGTTAGCTGACCAAATTGAAGAGCTTAAAAACATTATGGTAGAAACCTTTCGTAAGGAGGGCGGCTCCCAGATTTGCCCTCATAAATATGAATGGGTTCAATCAGTAACGCATGATACTACGGAAATTCAGACTTATGTTTGTCAATTGTGTGGTAAAACTTTTAAAAAGGTTGTTAATAAGAGCGAATAAAAGAAAAGTTTTATTGTCAACAAAAACTCGTTGGAAAAATGTGTAAAATTTCCTAAAACTCGTTGGAAAAATGTGTTAAAAGATTTTAATAAACTCTTGACAAACACATTCTTTTGTGATATATTTAAGTTACACTAAAAACAAGATGGCTAACGGCAGTTGACTCAATAAAGCAGATTTTATAATCTGTGTATAATGATAAGACGGGTCGGGGCTGGCATAGACAGGTCAGTAGGTATTACGGCGGTAGGTAAGACATCCGCAATCCGAAATGAGTCGGGAAAACCGAATGATACGGATTAGACGCTGCCCTTAATAAAAGGGTTGTCGGGAGAGACTTCAAGTAAAGGGTAACAACCTTTAGATGCTCCCACTGTAATAAGTCACCATGAAACTGGGTCATAGATACCACACTTTGTTTTTAGATGTTTTAAGGTTTTTGAAAATTTTAAAAAATATTTTTAAAAACCCTTGACAAACACAAAATATTGTGTTATAATTAATACACAATCAAGAGATTGATTGAACGAGTCTTGATACTCGTGTTCATGAATTACTCCTTTGTAATATATAAGCCCTAACAGCAAACAATTTTTACACCTGATAATGGATTTGGTAAGTAGAAAACGGGCTTAGATAATATGGCTGAGTGGCGAAATTGGCATACGCAGTTGCTTCAAGTACAACCCTCGAAAGAGATGTGGGTTCAAGTCCCACCTCAGCTACCAGTGGATACATATTCCACTCCTTTCTTAAATAAGCGCTAACAGCAAATAGTTTTTTTCAAGAAAAAAGGGAACTGTGTGTTGTAGGTTCAAGTCCTACTCTCTCCACCATGGAGAGATAGCTTAACTGGTAGAGCAACAGATATTAGAAATGCGCTTAGTTTTATATGCGGATATGCTGGAATCGGTTTACAGGCAACGTTGAGGTCGTTGTGTTCGAAAGAACATAAGAGTTCAAGTCTCTTTATCCGCACCACAGGGCTCATAACATCTGGCCCTGAGAATCAAATCATATAAGCTCTTACAGCAATTTTTAACAAGATTTAATATTTTTGGAATTAAATGTAAATTGAGCTTAGGATGCCAAAAGAAAGGGGAAGAAAAGGTATGGCGTGAAGAGTTTTAGCCATCTTAGAAAAGCTTTTTCTTCCCTCGGCTTTATGGGTCGGTATGTCCAGTTGGCGAAGACACCGGACTGTAAATTCGGCACATTAGAAACACCGTAGGTTCAACTCCTACCCGGCCCACCATAAGAGTTAGTTGCTCTCTTGTGCTAAAAAAAGCACCGTATTAACACGAGTTTACGATAATTAACTGGCCCTCGTCTGTGGGAAAACAGCGGTTTTAGGCTACTATAAGCCGAAAGTTTTAACGGCAGTTCCTTTAAAAAAGTGCTGGGTTTTTCTTGATTTATTCTTTTTACCTGAAATAAGAATAGACAGCATGACTTGAGGCTATACATCAAGCTCCTGAGACCGAAGAAAAAAGCTTCCTGTATCGTCAATGGGAATGAATCCACCTGTCCCTTCAATCTCTCTTTAATAACAGGTGGGAGGAAGTATTTTAGGTCGGCAAGACCACGAGAGAATAGCGCTGTTCTCTCAACCCTTTGCAAAGGTTTAGTTATTAAAGGTGTTCTCAACGGAAGGAGAACTTAATTCGAGTGGAGGGTAGCTCTTACCTTTATTAACGCCTAATAATTCTAAAAACTAAATAAGGAGGTAAATTATGTACTACGATATTGATGATATGATTTTCGGTACTGATAATTACCAGAGTGAGAGATAAATTTTCTCTTACTCGCTAAGATTTAATGTGGCTACTTATTGTTGTGAGAATAATAAGTAAAGGTCTCAAGCCCTTAACACAGAGAGAATCACATATAGCTGGTGGGTGGTAAGTATCACAGGAAGCCTCATAAGCTTTCTTTAACTCCGAGCGTTACGGAGACGAGCAACCAAAATGGTAGCGTACAGAAGAGGTCATAACTGCCATCACTTGAAATGATGTGTGACAGCTTGTATCTGTCCCGTGGGTTCGAATCCTACCGCTATCGCCAACCAAGTACATCATCTCTAATCTCTCTCCCATCCCACAGGAGAACAAATAAAGTGGGAACTATATGCTCTTGTAGCTCAATTGGTAGAGCATCTGATTTGGTAGAGTGACAGAATGGCAATGTCTGAGGGTAGCTCCCGAGGTCGGTTAAAAGCTGTTGTGAGTTCGAATCTCACCTTTACCTCCGGTAATCAGAGGGTTGCAGGTTCAAGTCCTGTCGGGAGCTCGGTATCATGTAAGAGCCTTCTCGTGGCGATACTGTTTTAACTAATCTTACGGATAAAAGAGGATTTTTATTATGGATGAACTTTTAGTCTCCGAAGAGAATATGAAAATCTTTGAGCAGATTCAAGCTTTAACGAAAGACAAAGACAAGTATACCATGAAAGATGTTAATACCATTTGCGAATTGCTTGGTATTAAATTGTTTTGGTATCAAAAGCTTATTCTTCTTCATCGTCTCAATGATAAAGACTATATGAGGTATATATGCCAATAAGAAACGAAAATATTGATATTTATAGCGATGCTTTCTTTCAATTCTTGAATGAGCAAGAAGATAAAGAAGAAAAAACTTTTGAAGATTCTCTAAAAGAATTTCTTGAAAAAGAAATTTCTAAAAACTCTTGACAAAAGAAACTGACTGTGATATACTTAGTACATCAGTTGAGATAAGAAACAAACAAATCTTTAATATGTGGGCGTAGTTTAACGGCTGAAAACAGCGGTATCCGGGGCCGCAGATAGGGTTTCGACCACCCTTGCCCACTCCAGAGAGACGTTTGTTTCTCTCATAAAGACATGAAAAGTTTCTCCTTTCGTGTACTTCGTAGTGGTAACAGAACGATAAATAAAATAAGCCATGTCCTGTCGGTCTCAGAAATGAGTTGGATGTCCTCTGTGGAGAATCGGGATTCGGGGGCGAAGTACACAAATATACGGGCGTAGCCAAGTGGTAAGGCAAGGGACTTTGACTCCCTGATGCGTAGGTTCAAATCCTGCCACCCGTGCCATGAGATTCATGTGACATAGATTTTTAAGCCCTTACAGCAATTTAAAGGTACTTATCTGTTAAATAAGAATACATAAAAGGGCTTAGTATTTTACTAAAGTTAATATGTGCGGTACTACGGGTGAGGTCGGCTGACGGGTCGTACTAAGTTAGGTTCGAATCCTACACCGTGCAATATTTTAAAGCTAACGTTAGTAATGTTCCTTTCTTAAAAATTTAAACGCTTACAGCAAATCATTCAAATTTTATATAACATTTGTTGCTGGAAATACAAATACTAATAAAACATGGAAGCGTTTAGTAAAACTGTGGTTGGCTACCCTAAAAGCTGGCAAGTTTTTTGTTTGCTCCCTTCTTTTCTTCTTGTCCCTAAAAGTAAAAGAAAACGAAACGATTAATTAATCTGAATTATATTGGCTCTCAGAATAAAAAGCCACCTTAAATTATTGATAAGCGCACACAGCAATTTTAAAAAAGATATTTTTGCTAATTGGAATAAAAAGATACTTTTATTGCGCTTAGTTTTATGGTATAGTAGCTTAGCTGGTTAAAGCCGCCGACCACTAAATAGCTTAAGAAAAGCAAGAGGATGTAAGTTCAAATCTTACTTTAGTGACCATTATAATCGGCAGACCGTAGGTTCAAATCCTACCTGTACCACCAGTCAAAAAGTAATCATTATATTAAACTCCAACAGCAATTTATTTAAAATCATCAGACTGCTAATCTGACTTCGGTATTAAAATGGAGTTTAGTTTTAAATGTCCCTTTAGCTTAACTGGATAAAGCTCGGAGCCTCTACCTCCGTTAATGAGCGTTCGAATCATTCAAGGGATACCAGCGTTGAAAGCGCTACAGTGGTCACACACAAACCGAATAAGGCCACAAATTATAAACCCTTACAGCAATTTGTTTTGATTGATATTTATGCTTGAAACATCAAAAACAGGGTTTAGTTTTAATTAAATTATCGAGGAATAGCATAATGGTAGTGCGGCGGTCTCTGAGAGTAAAATTTGGACACTGTTATAGGAAACTTTTCAGTGAATCACATCAAATTCGGTGGAACTCTTAGTTGATTTAATTAAGACAATACCGAGCCAAGCTTAATTGAAGGTGTAGAGAGTAGATGGTGTGGGCCTAAATGCTATATTGCACATGGTCAAGGTGTATTCCAGCGCACAACATTTATTTTATAAATGGCTATGGTGACATAGAGTGTGAGAGAAAATCGCTTGTTCGGGTTCGAACCCCGATTCCTCAGCCAGATACAAGGGAATAACGAACAAAAACGTTGTTCCCTTTTTACATATAAGATGTAAAAAAACAAAACCGACAAAAAAATAAAAAAATATTAAGGAGAAATGTAAAATGAGTTGTAATTGTAAGAATTGTTCCGCTCGGCGTGAGGGTCGTAGCTCTATTACCTATCGGACTTATGCTTCTGGTGGCGTGGTAAAGGCAGAGTTGGCTGATACTACTTTTGATGCTGTTTCTCTGATTTGCCGTCTGGTTGAGAAGGCAGATATGAAAACCATTGGCCTTGATGGTGTGTATGAGAATGTTCTGCTGGATTCCTCTTACCGTGGCAAGGCTCGTGCTAATATGGCAGAGGGCGATGTCTTCAATGAGGAGATTGGCAAGGAAATGGCAAAGGGCCGTGCTCTTGAGAAGTATCATCGAGCCATGGACAAGAAGGTTTGTGCGGCACTTCAGGATGCTCGTAGACTGGTTGCTACGATTGAGCATTATTGTGAGAAGAAGAGCATTGACATCTCTGAGGTTCCTACTGTTGAAGACATTAAGCGTAGTCATTTCACTGGTCACTACACTCACAAGTAATAAAAGTTGAATTTTATAAAGGAGGACTCTTTTGAGTTCTCCTTTTTTTATACGTTTTTAATAATAAAAATAGAATAAACTATTGACATTTTTTGTTTAATGTGATATTCTTTGTATATAAAAATATAAGGAGTGATAGTATGCTTCGAGTTTGGACAACTGCGATTCAAGATGATTCTTTAGGTGTAAATGCAATGCGTGTAAAAGCAATTGAAAAATTTAATAAAGAAATTAACTTTCCTGTTGTGTCAATTCACGAAAGTTGGTCTTTAGCAGAAACTTATTTAAGATTAGTTGTTTATTATCAAGATAATTCAGAACACCCAAAATGGAAAGAGGAGAATGAATAATGGGAATGAAAATGCCCGAAGGTGTTAATCCTAATCTTCAAGCAATGCAAGGTGGAGTAGTAGAATCTTTCTTTGCAAGTTTGTTAGATAGTAAGACACCTTTGCTTGAAAAGTATAGAGCCTATGACCTTTATAACAAGGGCAAGGAAGAAGAGCTTCAGCGATATGAATTTGAAAAGAAAGCAAATTTTCTTTCAAAGATTCGTTGGTTAGCTCATGTAATTACGGATGAATATGCTGTAATTGAGGGAATCAATGAAGAGGATGAACACATTTTTAAGTGGATGCTAAAAAGTCCAAATCTTAATGACCATTATATTATTTCAAACAATGTTTATCAATCTTTTGATGAAGCTTTGTTTGCAGTAATTGTTTATAAGTATTCAGAATTGGAAAATACTTATTTGTTGATGCAAAGTATCGGTATGAAGCCAAATAATTATAAAATGAATGTTGCGAAAGGATATATTAAAAATGAGAAAGCTTGATACAATTCAGAAAAGAAACAATCTTAATACTGTATATGCAGTAGACGAACCCGGTATTGGTAATGCAAACCACGCTTATCAGGTTGTGGTAACTAATAACGAGGGACATGAAATTCCTTATGCCATTACATTCCAGAATGGCCCTCGTAAGGAAAAGGATTCTATTCATGGGCTGCTTGATACAGACCTTTTGGAGATTGTGCGTGACCGTTTAAAGGGGTTCCAGTCTGGAGATTATCCTTGTCGTGAGAACGCTTTGGCTCTTACAGCCCTCGAAGAAGCGCTCTTATGGATGCAGAAAAGAGTAGACGATAGAGCGTCCCGTGGTGTTCTTGGAACAAATAATAAGTAATGGAAGAAGAACTTTTTCGAGTAGAAGATAAAACAGCAGAGGATGATAATGCACCAATTCCTTTGTGTAAATTTTGTTCTAAGCCAATGATTCGTTTGCCTAAGACAGAAAATTTAAAAGCTGGATATACTTGTGATTGTGAAAAGTTTCAGTCTTATATTCATATGGAGATTGAATTACAGAATTACAAAAAGATTCTTGAGCAACTTGAACAAAAGATTGCTTTTACCGAACAAGAAATGGAAGAGCTTGGAAGACAATCTGCATATTACACTTTAGTAGAAGATGTTGTTCGTAAGAATATGTTTTCCAAAATTAAAACCAAGAAAGAAAAAATTGTTTCTTTTGAAGAAGTAAAGACCAATAAAGATAGAGTAAACGAAACCAAAGTCCTGACGGAAAAGTATTATTTCTATCCATATATTACTTAAGGAGTGATTTGTATTTCAGATAATACTAATAGAATAGTTCATGGCATATTAGGAATGATTCTTAACTTCTTTTATTTCTTTGTAAGCTATGTATATGTAAAGAAAGAATTTCCGCATAGTATTATTTGGGATATATTACTCGGAGCAATGTTTGCTGTGTGGATTCTTTATTGTTTTACATTTGGTGTAAAATGGGAAATGAAGCATTTGGAAGAAAAGGCGAAAAAGATAGAGCGACAAGAAGATGAACTATTATCTGGTCTTGAAGAGCAAATGGGATATTTAAATTCAACTCTTAAAGAGCAAAAGGAAGAAAAAGAGAAGCACAAGGATAATCTGTCAAGGGAAGAAAAATAAAAAGAAAATTTTATTTAGATTTTTTATTATCCTCTTGACAAATGATTTAATATCTGTTATATTATAACTATCGAAGGGAACAGTAAGTCCACTGTTTCAGAGACGGGTTTGAAGAAGCTCTTGGTTGGTGCAGACAGCTACTTCGACTATAATGAATTCTGACGTTAAACCTTTTAATTCAATGTTACTTACTGGGAGAATTAAAAGAGCGGTTTTCCAGACCGTAAAGGAGTTTCGTCAACTCAGCTACTAAGCTTATCATTAAAGGTACAGTCTGCTAAGTATTTTTAAGAGATAAGGCTTGCAAAAATTCCGATGGTTTATAGATGCAAATAGCCTTCGGGAAAAATCTTGGTGGGTGCTTCGGCACAAATGGGCAAGGCAACCTATGGGTTAGCGCTTGTCGAGTAGGAAATTTTGCAATAAGAAAGGATTATTTATGAAGAATCAAAAAGAAAAAATTCGAATTCGTTTCTATAGAACCAATGGTAGAAAAACCAATCGAGAAGCTAATGGACAATTTGTAAAAGAGTTTGATTCTATTAGAGAGTTGAAAACCTTCATTTCTAATCTTCTTTCTTCTCGCCTTCATTCTTCTCGTTCTTATATTTATTGCGTTAATCTTTGTGAGGACTTAACTCCTTCTCAATATCAAGCTTTTTGTCAGAATGAAATGAGCAATGATAAAATTAAAAAAGCTATTGAGCATTTGCGCTGGGAGCCTAAATATTCTTTTGAAGATTGGAAAGCATTATCTCATAATAGTTATAAGAAATCTGTAAAAGAGCAGAAAAAAGGTATTAAAGAATGTAATAAGAGGAGATAAATCATGACAGATTTGGATTTTGGCATTATTTATTCTATTAAACATCTTGATGAAGAAAAGTCTTGTAAAGAAAGTATCCGGGATTTTCTTCATAAGTACACTGACACTCCCAAAGAGTATCCATATTCTGACCCTGAACTTTATCGGATTTTGGTGGAGACAGTAAAGAGTTATATGGAAACTGCTGAATCTCCTCGTTTGGATATGTACAATTTCTTTGATTGTCTTAAGGTTACAAATCCGTTTCTTGGCAATCCAGAAGAGCAGAAACTTGTTCGAGAATATGTAATGAACGCCATGATTGGTATGCTGGACATGGCGAGAGTTAAGCGTGATGGTGAATATGTTAATGGCTTTCGTGAAATGAGAAAAGAGTATTAATAAAAACATATAAGAACTTGTCAAGAAAAGTTAAAAACCTCTTGACAAGTTCTTTTTTTTGTGCTATATTAGCATTAGAGAATAAATTAAAAAGGGGCGGATATTATGTCATATTATTCCAATAAAGACTGGACAAGGGTTTACAAAGTTAAGTTTAATGTCGCTGATATTTTTTTCCACAAGGTATATCTCAGAGATTCTAATAATGATTTTATTGTTGACACCATCGAATTGGAAAGTGACAATTCTCTTGTTATTACAGAGGAACAACTTCCAATCGTTCAAAAGTTTGGGAATGGCATTAAAACTATGACTTATGTTGGGAAACTTTTTGGTCATAAATCTATTATCAACGAGGAAAAAGAAAAGGAGACGTAAAAATGGACGAAAACATGGAGACCTTTACTATTACTTGTACCATGAAGAAGCGTTGGGTAAATGATTTTATGTCGATGCTTAAATATATGGAATCATGTGGTAGGCTTGGTCATTCAGCACTTGTTGGTTTTTACTCTGACGGGGATGGAGACTTCCGTCCCGAATTTAAGACGAATATTGAGTGGACAAAACAGAATGGGTACACTCCTGAAACTATTAATAAGGATTATGCGCCCAAAATCCCTGAGAGGATTTTTGATGCCGGATAAGAGGTCAGCTTATCCAGAATAGGAGTTCATTATGGATGGGACAAAGATTTAAACCAAATGAACAAACGGTTGATAAAACTCCGTTTACGCCAGAAGAATTTACTAAAAAAGCTCAAGAGTTATGGGAAGAATATCAAAAGAATCCCATTCCTCGATATGGTCATTTAACCGTTGATAATTTTATGTGGGACGTTTTATATGCCGCAGGATATGAAGAGCGGTTAGAAATTTTAGACCAGATTCCAATGACGTATTAAAAGTTTTAAATTAAAATAATTTAAATAAAAGGAACTGTTGACAAATGAAACAGATTCGAAGAAATGTTTTTGAGACAAATAGTTCGTCTTCTCATGCAATTTCTTTTAGCAGTAGCAATCATAATCTTGATTATACTCAACTCGTACCTGATATTTATGGGGTAATTCATACTTGGTTTGATGAATTTGGTTGGGGATATTATGGTTATGCAGATACCAATTCGGCTCAGGTTAAGCTTAGTTATCTGATTACTCAGATTTGTGAAACTAATGATTGCCCTCGACCTTGGTGTTGTAAAGAATATGAACTTCAAGAAGCCGCTGAAGCTGTTATGGAAACCGATGATTTCAAGATGCTTGAGGAAGATATTATTTCCACTTTGAAAGAACATGGAATCCCGGCTGAAAAAATTGTTGTTGAAGCAAATCAAGAGGGTTATGTAGACCATCAGAGCGTTTGCGGAATTAGGGCTCTTCTTCCCGATGGATGTGAAACATATTTTGATTTCGTTTTTGATAAGGGATACAATTTGATTATTGAAAACGATAATAACTGGGATGAAGAAGAATTTATGGAAGAAAAATCTTCTGAAGATGATTCCTATATTGTAAAAAATTTGTATTAAAAGGAGAAACAAAAAATGGATAAGGGTTATATGTTTAAGGTAAAGAAGAAGGATGAAATTGGAGCTCCGATGTGGAGAGTGTTTCAGATTATGCCGATGCCCACTCAGTTTGGTTCTATTAGTTTTCAGTTGCTTGGTTATAATGAGACAACTAAGGTATTTGACCTGATTGATGCCAAGGATTATGAAATTGTAGACGAAGTGGCAAAGTCTGCTCTGCTGTAATAAAACAGATTTTTTATTTAGATAAAATTTTATAAAGCTATTGACATTCTCCTTTTAATGTGTTATTATCTTTTTACAAAGATAACCATTGAAAGGAGTTTGTTTTATGACAGCTAAGGAAGCAAGAGAAATTATTCGCAACAATTACGGGTATGAAGGAACTTGTCGAGCGGCGTATCAATATTTTCAAAATAAAATTAAAGAAGCGGTTTTAGAGAATCGTTTCGGATGTGAAGTTAAGTGTCCCATTTCTTCTTTTTATATTGACTCTAACGGAAAAACGCATCAAATGGCTAATTATCCTGTAATTGAAAAGGCTATGAGTCTTTTAAGAGAAGAAGGCTTTAATTGCCGTGTTTCTCAAAGTGGCGAAAATTGGGAAGTAGAAGTGGAGTGGTAATATGACAGCTAAGGAAACAAAGGATAAAGCCAACGCTTTTAACTCAATTAAAAACGATGCCATTTATAAAAAAATAGAAAAGCTAATTGAACAAGCAGCTTCTAAAGGCGAATATTATGTAATTGTAAATTTCTTTGATTACGAAATTGAACTGAGTAATAATTCTTCTCTCTATCAGATTCCTGAACTACGAATAAGAACGATAATTGAAAAATTTTGTAGCGACGGTTATAATCTTGAAGTTGAAGTTTATAAACACTACGGGACAACACAATACGAAATAAAAATAGATTGGAGTAATGAAAATGAGACAGGTTCGCTTAAATACATTTGAGACCAATTCTTCTTCAAGTCACAGTTTTGTGATTACTGATTTTGAGGGACGTTACTCTCAGGAAGAACTTATGAACCATGTTTATCTAAGTAAAGATGGTAAAGTTATTATGTGGGAGTCCAAATTGGAATTTGGTCGTTCTCCTTTTGATTTTTTGAATACTTTTGAAAGCAAAACTCGATATGCCATTGCATCTTCTAATGGTAGGCTTGTCCCTCAAATTGTTGAAATTTGGAAAAAATATGTTCCCGGATTTTCTTATTTTGAGTTTGATGAAAAGTATCGGGTTTGGGATGAAGAGAAACAGGAATATGTAGAGACTGATGACGATAATCCTGTTTATGAATATGGCTATACCGATGATTCCATGATTGAAGCGTGGCTTAAGAAATATAATGTCTCCGTTGAAGATTTTCTCACTATGAAGCGTTATATTATTGTAGTGGATGGCGATGAATATCTAATCAAAGATAAGATTTTTAATTCTGGTCTAATGGACACTTCTCATATTATTCATGATAGTTATGCTGAACAGGAAGCAGAATGGGAAGCTAAGTGGAAAGCTGAACAAGAAGAAAAATGTGAGAAGGAGCATACCAATGAAAATCATTAAGCCCCACCGTTATGAAATTAACCCGTCTGTAACGGAAGATTTGTTGGTAGATGCTGGTTTTAAGAAAGGTTTTTGGTTGGCTGCTTCTGAACTCGGATATGTAGAAGACCATTGGTATTCCAAAAATTATATGCTTGATAATAAAACCGATATTGACATGACTGTTGCTATTGATATTACTCGACTTGATAAGTGGAATGATTTTGATGGAATTGAAGTTATTGATGGAGAATTTGGTCAGCCATACTATCCTTTTTATGAATATCGTGAAAAGGATGGAAAACATTTAATCTCTGGTCATTTTCCTTTCTTGGAAAAGATTTATCAAGTTTATGATAAAGAAATGGATAATCTGGTCGAGCAGGGAATTTTTGTAAGAAAGGATATTAATAAATAATATGCCTATTATTCTTGATGGTAAAAAAGTAGCAAACGAAATTGCGGAAGATTTGAAGAAGCGTTGTGAAATTCTTAAAGCCAACCACATTTTCCCAAAGTTAATTATTTTTACCAATACTGATGATGCAAGTAAAGTATACGTTCGCAATAAAGTAAAGCGTTGTGAAGAAATTGGTATTGAAGCCATTACCTATCCAATTTCTAAGTTTGAGGATTTTGGTGTTGCGGCAAATACTTACGATTTTTATGAAACGCCTTATATTTTGCAGGAACCATCTAATCTAACTAAATTTCAAAATACTGTATTCGTTGACCAATATTATCATACAGATGTAGATGGTTTTAGCGCAAGCAACCTTGGCAAACTTTTTAAAAATGAAGAAAAAGATGGATTGACTTATTTTAAAGCTTGTACTCCAAAGGGAATTATTACTCTTCTTGATTATTATAACATTCCTATTGAGGGTCGAAAAGTTGTAATTCTTGGTCGAAGTAATATTGTTGGTAGACCTATGGCGGCTATGATGCTTAATCGAGATGCTACCGTTTCTATCTGTCATAGTAAAACTCCAGAAACCATTTTTGATGACGAAATTTCAACTGCTGATATTATTATATCTGCGGTCGGTAAAGCTAATATGCTTTCTGATTATAGCCCTTGGTTTTACCAATATAAATTTGCTAATAAGATTTTGATTGATGTGGGAATGAATCGAGATGAAAACGGTAAGCTTTGTGGAGATTTTTGCAAGGAAGCTATTGAACATTGCTATGCGTACACTCCCGTTCCCGGTGGGGTTGGCCCTATGACTGTAATTTCTCTTTGTGAAAATGTTATTGAATTTTATGAAAATGGAAAGGATGCTTATCTATGAGACAGATTAGATTTGGCACATTTGAAACTAATTCTTCTTCCACTCACAGTTTGGTGATTGGTACTCCAGAACAGATTGAAAAGTGGGAGAATGGAGAATTGTTCATTTATTATTATGATGATTACGCAACAGAATTCAAGACAAAAGAAGAACTTGACCAGATGGCGGAAACTGAGAAATATTTTTCCAGAGAAGATTGGAAGAATGGAGAAGAGTGGGACGAAGCAACAGAATATCTCGACCACGATTCTCAAATTATCACAACGCCCGGTGGAGAACAACTTTCGATTGTTTGTGCTTATGGTCGAGATGGCTAATTATTAACAAACTGTAAATAAGAGGGTATTAGAGAAATTTCTTTAATATCCTCTTGACTTTTACAAATCCATATGATAATATAAAGCTACAATAAATCAAAGGAGTTGTATTTATGAACAAGATTGATGAAAAGGTATATTGTGCTTATGACCCTCTGAATCCTCCCATTGACCGAATTACAGGAAAAGAGATTCATGTTTGTAGATATTATGAGACAATCTTCTGCAACAACTGTTCGTCACGGTATGACGGTGAAAAGATTAAGAAGTACATGGAAGAAAATCCTCGGATTGAGCATTAAATAAATACAATATATAGTGTTTTTAAAAAATATAAAATACAATATGTTGTATGAAAGGAGCAAATAAAAAGTGAATTTTATTTCCGGTGTTACTCTGTTGAATATGCACCTTGTTTCAGATAACATCCCTATTTGGGGAGGGGTTTTGATTGGCCTTTTCCTAACTTTTATAGCTTGGATTGTAGGATATGGTTTTTCTAAATGGTATCAAGGATTTATTTGTAGAGTAATCCTTCTTATCATTATTTGGACAGGAACGAGTTGGCTTTCTTTATATCCAAGTTATTGGATGAAATATGAAGTTACAATAGATAACAATGTTTCTTATGTAGAATTTACAGATACTTATGGAACAAATGTTTCACGAGAAGGAAAAGTTTACACAATCACCGGAGAAACGCATCATGGTTGGATTTGGGATATGAAGGAGTATGAAAATGAAGAACTGGGTAAGCTATCGTAAACAAGGAGAATTATGCTGTAGTATCAATACAATTTTTTAACTTATGGACAATCTTTTTAGATTTTAACTTCTGAATATCACAACAAGCTTTTGTTTAAAACATTTAATTTAGCAGGAATTTATAAAATTGTTAATAATGTAACAAAAGATGTTTATATAGGACAATCTAAAAATGTCAGTAAAAGATTATTAACTCATTTATAGCTTCTAAGAAACAATCAACATAAGTATAAAAATGGGAATTTATCTTTGTTATAGAAATCTTGGAATAAATATCAAGAAGAAAGTTTTTCTTGGGAAATTGTCGAATTTTGTGACGAAGAAGATTTAAATGATAAAGAGATTTATTGGATTGCTTATTATAAATGCAACCATGTGAAATATAGACAACGGTTTAACACAACTGATGGAGGACAAGGAACAAAATCAGCTTTTTCGAAATCAACAAAAGGCTATTTAGCTATTTATAAAGATGGAGTTCAAAAGAAAGTTCCTCCAGAAAAATTTGAAGAATATTTAAAAAATGGATGGGTTCATGAAACTCTTCCAGCAACGGTTGAAAAAGGAGCAAAATCCAGAATCGGCAAATATACAGGAGAAAATAGCCCAAATTTTGGAAAAAGATGGCATTTAACAAAACCTCGTCCTCCTGTTTCCGAAGAAACGAAAGCTAAAATATCAAAGGCCAACAAAGGAAAAACAGGGAGGATGAAAGGAAAAAAGCACTCTGAAGAAACAAAAAAGAAAATAAGTAAATCTTTAAAAGGAAGAACAATGTTACAAGAGTCCATAGAAAAATCCAGAGTGGCTAAATATAAACCTATTGTGCAATTAACTAAAAACGACAAGTTTGTAGCTGAATTTGAGAGTGCGATTGAAGCTCAAGAAAAAACAGGCGTTAATAGAACTCATATCGCTTCTTGCTGTAATGGGAGCAGAAAAACCACACGGGGATATAAATGGATGTTTAAGGAGAAATATATTAATGAACTCAAATTTGAAAACATATCAGAACGGCAATTATCGAGTAATTTTTGACATCTCATGTGGAACGAAGATTCGTGAGAATGACCTCAGCTTTTTCGATGCGGAATTTCCTGAAAGTGCAGACGTAAAGATTACAAACAAGTGTACAAATCCTTGTGGGAATGGAGCTAATTGTGCTTTTTGTCATGAGGGAAGCTGCCCTACTGGTAAGCAAAGTGATGCTCTTCACTCCCCTGTTTGGGAAAGCTTCCACCCCTACAGCGAAATTGCGTTAGGTGGTGGTAATGTTTTGGAATATCCTGACCTTATTCCCCTGCTTAAAAGATTAAAGAGTCTTAATCTTATTGCCAATATTACAGTTCATCAAAACCATTTCGAGCATAATTTTGACCTGATTAAAAAGCTTTCTGATGAAAAGCTGATTTATGGTCTTGGTGTTTCTCTTGATAAGGTTACGCCTGAATTCATTGATAAGATGAAGCAATTTCCTAATGGTGTTATCCATGTTATTAACGGTATTGTTACTGGCGTACAAATGATGGCACTTGCTAATAATGGCCTTAAGATTTTGATTCTTGGGTACAAGACTGTTCGCCGTGGTAATAAGCTTTATCATTCTAACGTTGGTTATGCTATTGACAAGCGTAAGACTTTGCTGTATAATCAGCTTGAAAAGATTCTTAAAGAGAATTGGTTTAAGGTTGTCAGCTTTGATAATCTTGCCATTAAGCAACTGAAGCCCCAGCGTCTTGTTTCCGAGGAATACTGGAATACTTGCTTTATGGGTGACGATGGAATTGATGGACACCAGACTTCTGCAAGTATGTATATCGACCTTGTAGAAAACGAGTTTGCTCGTAACTCTTGTGATGTTGACCATCGTTTTAAGATTGAAGATAAGACCGTTACAGAGATGTACCAGTTTTTGAAGAGGATGAAATAATAATGGAAAATAGAATCAATCTTCCCAAAGTAATTAGAGTCGAAGACCTTGAGACCGCAATGATTGACGTAGATTGTGATGTTTGTGAATATTATGAAGACCTTGGAGTTGCTAAGTTCGGAATTTCCAGAGGAGAACTTTATAGAATTTTGGAAGGACTTCCTAAGTATATCGCAACAAGTTTAATTAAGGATGATTAAAATGGCAAGGACAAGAGAAGAAAATCGTTTTAATCGAGAAAAGAAAATTAAGCGCAATAAAAAATTAATTGAATCCTGTTGTTGGTATCTTAACGCAGATTTGGAAAACGGCTATTATAAAAATAACCATGAAGTTTCTAAAGCTATCACAGGGGGAAAATCTAAAAAAACAAACACCCGTAAGGGACATTCTTCTTATAGATGTACTCAAGGAGATTATGGAAAAGCAAAAAAATATTCTCCTCACGATATGCGTCAATTGCAAAAAATGAATGACGAGGATTTTGATGATGATTAAAGATAATGAAATTTATCGTATGCCAAACGATTTTGAAATTGGTACTATTCTTTCTGATTATGCGGAATCTTTAAAGAACGCTGACACTTACGCCGAGGAAGATGCAATTAAAACTGAATATTCAAATTGTATGAGAATCCTTTTTAAAAAGGGTTTTGGAGATGTTTATACTTTTGACAACTTCATTTCTCTTGTTGATAGCACTTGTATTCTCAACTACGATGGATGTGGATATATTGTTGACAAGGATGGGAAAGAAATTGAACCCGTTAATTGTAATGTTTCTTGGCTAAAGAAGCATAAGAAAAAGAATCATTATATTACTTGGTATAATAAGTAAGGAGTTATAAAAACAAATGAAGGCTAACATTAAGTTTACCAATAGTTCTGATTTTACTAAAAAGCTTAAGCCGAATAAGTGCTACGTTGGTAGTAAGGCAACCTCTAAAAAGGGTTTGGGAACTTATAAGAAGAATAAGTTCACTAAGGAACGAATGGATGAACTTGAAGAGGAGTTTTTTGAAGATGAAGATTACATTTAAAAACGTCTCTAAGATTGAACTAACTACAGATTCTTCTGGACATGGTAGTATTAAAATGAGTTGTCCTGTTGAAGAGACTAACGGCTCTGAAATCGAATTGTTTTTTAAGAGTTGTGAGTTTGAATTTTCAAACGATGAAATTGTTGTTAAAAAGCTGTATTCAGAAAATTATTTCCCAGCAGTAATTTCCAATGAAACGAAAGGCGATTTATGACTTTTGAAGAGCGCTTTAACTGGGTTGATACCACAGAAGGACAAAAGCTTTATTATGATTGGATAAAGAAACTCTGTGATAGAGCGGGAGAAAAAATCAACACCAATATTCACATGATGGATAATGGAGAATATTTTGTATATATTAAGCCATCTGAAAGAATGAAAAAATATTTGTTAAAGCGAAATCCAACCGTTGATTTTTCTTCAGATACCACCAAAGTAAAAATCTTCTTTACTGTTAAAAATACAATCATTGCACAGCTAAAAATTATTGTTCGACGATACGAGAAAGGGTTATATGATGGTATCCCGTTGATTACTCTTTATGAGAGTGTTGAAGAAGCAATCGAAAAGGATATTGAAAAGAAGGTTCTTCATGCAGAAGAATACTTTTTTAAACATCATTTGGAATAAAAAGATTAAAAGAAAAGGGACAAAAATGGAAAGATATTTTTTGCGTTTTGGGAGATGGAGAGACAATGAACAATCTGCCATTCATAAAAATGGCGAATTTATAGTAGGATATGAAAAAGGGGTTAGTTGTTTTGACGCAACCCTTTTGGAAGATGGTAAATGGCATCTTATCCTTCCCAATCCTTGTAAAATTAATACAATTGATGATATTCACGGATTTATGCTTAAAGCTTACGATAACAAGCAGATTTACTTAGTTCAAGGAGATATAGTTGGTTTTGGCTCTGATGGAGAGCCTCTATTAAAAAATCTTAAATTGGTTGACAATGTAAGCAATCAATTTACTTATCTAAGAACTGCGAGAAGAGGATAAAAAATAAAAGAAAACTTTTATTAACCCCTTGACAAATTTCTGTAAAGGTGCTATACTTATCATTGTTAAGAAACAAAATATTTTATGTATGCCTACACAGCAATTTTTTAGAAAGGCATAGAAAGGAATTTATTTATGTATAACAAGAATACCTCTAAGAAGAACTCTAACAAGGCTTGGGCTCCTCGTCCTGAGAAGCCTATCAAGAAGTCTGCTCCGAAGTCTCGTCAGGGTAAGTTTGTTGACCAGATGAAGCAGACTCGCAAGAAGCTGTATTATGAGAAGGTTGAGCTTCCTGCTATGGACTCTAATCTGACTTTGACCGAGAACGGTGCTGTTGCATACAAGTCTTCTGGCTCCGCTCTGGTTGACATTAACTTCAAGATTTCCGCCATGCGTGAAATGGAAGAGGGTCAGATTGTTGCTCTGTTCCGCAAGGCTTATGCTGAGAATCCTCGTCTGGCTATGCGTTGGCTTGGTTTTTTGATGGATATTCGTGGTGGTAAGCTCGTTGCCTAAGCCACCTTTCACAGTAATGTGTCAAAAAAAATAAGGTGAACCTAAGCAAAAAGGGTGTCACATTTTGTGGCTAACGGTTCAGAGTCGGAAACGATTTATGAGTAAGGGAAGCTAAACCCGAAAGGGCAAGCTAATACCGTGCCAAGTTTATTTTATTCTTAATGAAAGGTTGAAGTATGGGAAGAAAATTTTATCCTAAGAATTAGAAGGGCTATGGCTGTATTTATCGAATAACCAATTTAACAAATGGTAAAGAATATATTGGATAGACAGCCAATAAATATTCCTCTAAAAGATGGGACGCTCATAAGCATGAAGCCGCAAAAGGAAACCCTAAGCCTCTTTATAGAGCAATGAAAAAATATGGGGTAGAAAATTTTGTTTTTAAAGTAATGCTTACTAATATTCCTGTCGATTAGTTGGATTTTTATGAGATTCTTTGGATAAAAAAGAAAAACTCTTTAGTTCCAAAAGGGTATAATTTAACAAAAGGTGGAGATGTTTTTTCCTACAAAGGAGAAGAGAATTTATCTTTTGGAAAAACTCCTTGGAATAAAGGAATCCCTCGTTCAGAAGATTGCAAAGAAAAAATAAAACAATCTTGGACAGAAGAAAAAAGAAAACAATATTCAGATTTCTTTAAACGGGGAAATAATCCCATGTATGGGAAGCATTTTAAAGGCGTTTCTCGTTATGGAAAAGATAACCCTTTCTTTCGGAAGCATCATTCTGAAGATACAAAGAAAAAAATAAAAGAGTTTTCTAAAGAAAAAAGCAAATCCATAATTCGCTGTGATAAAGAAACAGGAAAAGAATTACAAAGCTACGATTCTATAAGAGAAGCAACTAAATGGGTTTGCGAAAACACTCCCTTTCAAAATCCAGACCATAGTTTTATAAGTAGATGTGCTCAAGGAAAGCACAAATACGCATATGGTTATAACTGGAAATTTAAAGAATAAAATAAAAAGGTGTATCGACTAAATATTAGGACTGAGATTAGCACAGTCCGAAGCGCCTTACCCCTTTTTAAAGGGTGAAGAGATAGTCAGCGGATTATAGAAATATAATCTTTACCGTTAGGTGAGCGCCGCTCTTCTATGATTATCCTTAAGGATATGATGAAGAATGGTGGAGCTAAGATTGTGTCTCATGTTATCGAACTCATTCCTGAGTACGGTCGCTGGGATATGATTTATAACTTCATTTCTAATCCTATTACTTCTGAGACCATTAAGAAGATGATTAAGAAGCAGTTTGCAGAAGACAAGGCCAACATGAAGGCAGGAAAGCCTATTTCTCTTCTTTCCAAGTGGGCGGACTCAGCTACTTCTCGTAGCAAGGAGACTCGCAAGAATGGCTTGTGGACTGTCCATGCTCTTGGTATGACTGAAAAGCAGTATCGCAAGATGTTGTCTTCTATGCGTAAGTACATTGACGTTGTTGAGCGTAAGATGTCCTCTAACAACTGGCAGTCTATTGACTATGAGGCAGTTCCTTCTAAGGCTAACCTTAACTACAATAAGACTTTCCTGAAGCATGATGAAACTCGCCGTAGAGCTTATCTCGATGGTTTGACTCGTGGCGAAGCTAAGATTAATGCTTCTGTTACTAATCCTTGCGAGATTCTGAACAAGTATCACCAGATTTCTGGTTGGTACTCTAATCCTGATGCCGCTCTGGAAGGTATGTGGAAGGCTCTGCCCAATCTGATGGAACCCAACAAGTCTATGCTCGTTGTGGCTGATGGTTCTGGTTCCATGTTGTCTCGTTGTGCTGGTAACATTACCTGTCTGGACGTTGCCAACTCTCTGGCAATTTATTGCGCTGACCGTGCTAAGGGCGCTTTTGCTAATAAGTACATTACTTTTAGCATGACTCCGAAGTTCGTTGAGTTTGGTAAGGACTGGTCTCTCCAGAGAAAGATTAAGGAAGCAGAGCGTCATGACGAGTGTGCAAACACCAACCTTGAGGCTGTGTTTGACCTGATTCTTAAGACTGCTATCGACAATCATTCTCCTCAGAGTGATTTGCCTGAGAATGTTCTGATTATTTCAGATATGCAAATGGACGCCATTTCTTCCGCAGGGGCTTCTAAAAACTCTTATGGTTGGTATAATCGTACTCCTGTTACTAAGAGTTTTATTCAGGAACTTAGCGACCGTTTTGAAGCCCATGGATACACTATCCCCACTCTTATTTTCTGGAACGTAATGGGAAATGGGCGTACCACTACCTTCCCGATTACTCAGGATGACCGTGGCATGATGGTAAGCGGCTTCTCTGTGAATACTTTGAAGATGATTATGTCTGGTAAGACTGACCCTCTGTATGCCATCATGGATACCATCTGCAAGCCTCGTTATACTCCTTTTGAAAAGGCTCTCGCATAACAAGACAACAAAGAGAGGGAGAGAAATCTCCCTTTCTTTTTTTATAAAACTCTTGACAAACAAAAATTAATGTGTTATATTGAATATACAAAATAAAAGGAGATGCTATGATATGGGATTGAATTTTTTTGAAAAGCTAACAGACAAGCAGCTTTTGGCTGTATACAATCAAGCACAACAGATGGAACGGAAGAATACAAAGAATGTAGAGATGAAGTTACAAAATCCGCTTTTCAAAAAGGCAGTAGATTTCTACGACCGTATTGTAGATACGCCTAATCGAGTAGCCCTTGACCAATTATATTGTGAAGCGGCGAGACGATGGGCGAACACTCAGATGATGAAGATGAATTAACCACAACATATAGTGGTTAAGATTTTAGAGAAACACAAGATATTGTGGTGAAAAGGGAAATAAAATGACTATTTTATCTGTTACAGAAAAATTTTATAATCTGTTCTGGAATGAAATGGATTTGCCCGGTGGACTTCTGATAATTGGTATAGCACTTGCCGTTACTGGTATTGCAATTTTATCAAACTATAGAATGGATGGACTTTTTGGTTTTGTTCCTCTTATTTGTGGGATTTCTATTATAGGGACTCTTGTTTTTAATGGAAAGCAAGAAAAATATCAAGTCCCTTATAACACCTATGAAGTAATGCTTGATGAAAGTGTAGCTTTTGTAGACCCTATTAATAAAGATTTTAAAATTGAACCTAAAGAGGGAGAAACTTCTATTTTTACAGTAACTCCAATTTCTAAAACTGCTAAGGTTCCTACTTTTGAAGTGGGAGAATATATTAATACAAAGGAATATGTAAACAATGAAAGTAATTAAGCAACCTACTGTAATTACTACTGAAGAAACTTGCAAGAACTGTGGGGCTGTACTTGAGCTAAATCCTTGGGATTATAAAGAAAAAACTCGTGTCCATGGAGACACTTGGGACTATTATTATTGTACTATTACAAGAAAATGGTATATTTGTCCGTGTTGTCATGCAGTTAATGTTGTGAAAACGCTTATTGATTGAAAGGAAAGTGTATTATGACTGTAAAAGAATATAATAATTTTTATATTAGATGCAGTAATGCTATCTGTTTTGTTCGCAATTTGAAAAACATTCCAAAGAAGTTTTTGACTTCTACGGGAGTATCTACTGAAATGGATAATTTTGGATTTGATAAAAACATGGAAGATTTGATTGTTAAAGCTTTGGAAATATATCAAAACGATATGAAAAGCGAAATTGAAATGGAGAGATGAACTATGAGTTATGATATTACTTATCGAGTTCGTTGTCTTGAAAAACCTGATGTTTGGATAGACGTTGGACTAATTGATGCGAATATTACTTACAACGTTGGAGACATGATTCGTGCATCAACTGGCCTTGAATGGAAAAATGGGGCCGATAACGGACTTGTAAAGGATGTAATTCCCTATATTATTAAGGGGCTTGACGAGCTTGAAAAACATCCTGAAAAATATAAGAAGTACGAATCTCCTAATGGATGGGGAACTATTGATGGATGTAAACACTTTTTTGTATGCTGTTTAAAAGACTGGATGAATTTTTGTGACGGATACGATACAAGAGAACTCAAAGATGTTGTCCATTTTTGGATAGTTTAAAAATATTATAAATTAAGAGGGTGTGAAGAATGAAGCTAAAATGTCTAATGTTTCTTGAAATTATTGTTGCTGTTATAGCATTTATTTCTGGTATTGCCAATTTTTGTGTCGGATTTGAAATTATAGGAACTTTAGATTTCTTTGGGGCTATTTTCTGTATTTGGGCATGGCTTTATAATTTTATTATGTTTAGAAAGCCTAAAGACAAAAAAGGGAATCATAACTATGGAAAACATTGATAAAGGTGGAGTTCATGAGTTAAAAGAACTTACCATTAAAGATTTAAAAGATATTATTGACCGTACCAATGAAAACGATTTAAATGCTCGTGTTGTCATTACTTTAGATGAACCGTCTATTGGTGGTAGAGCATTTACCTCAATTATATTGGCTCACATGGGTTTTGACTGGGAAAACAACCAGTTTAGAATTGAGCCAAAAGAACCTATTGCCAGAAATAAATTTTCTCGTGATACTCCAAGAGACATTAGGAAGTGGAGAGATGGATATTTCTGTCCAAAATGTGATGGTTCTCTTATGAAAAAAGAAGTAAAGGAAAGTCGCTATTGTAGGCGTTGTGGTCAACGTTTTAGTGGCTTGGTTCATGATTATGATAAATGAGGAATATATTACTAATCCAAGAGACCTAAAAGGGAAAGACGAATGTATTTATCAGTTTGAAAGAGATGTAAACGAAACTCTGTGGCATCATTATCTCCAAGAAGCAATTAGAGACGGAGATAGTATTATCGAGACAAAGTGCTTTGTAATTCATCCTTATTGTTGGGACGAAGAAAAGCCAGAATTAAATGATTGGCATTTTTGGCATAGAGGTTCTAACTTCAAACTTCAATGGTATAAATACCCCTTGCGTGACCCCATGGTTAATTGGAAAATTACTCATGAAGAATTTTTAGATATACTAAAAGATTGTTGGAATTTTTGGGAGAGAGACCATAATGGTATGAGTTATTATTCATGTTATAAATGGTGGACTCGTATAAAGTAAGAAAGGAGATAAAATATGCTTACTGCATTTGGAATTATTGGACTAATTGTTTTAGGAATTATTATTTGTTTCTTCGTTTTTGTTCTTGGTGTTATGTTAGGCTATTATGCTTGTTACGCAAAGGCTTACGAAGAAGCTGAAACAGACCACAAGGATATTTCGGAAAGTCAGAAGAAGCTGATTGAAGTTCTTAAAAGTCAGAATGTAGCTTATAAAAAGATGTTCGAAGAATCTTGCGATGTAGAGGTAACTAAGGACAAGGAGAATTGATAATGAATATTACGACAAATGAAATGGACAATCATTCTTTTAATCTAAAGAATTTTAAAGAACAGTTCGCTAATGTTGAAATTGGCGATGTGAGTGATGGATACCATACTTTTAATGAGCTTTATCATCACAGAGCTATTTTGTTTTCTATTATTTGTAATCAAAACGCTCGTTATGCTTGGAAGTCTAAACTTCATGCTGATGGTACTATGTACGATAATATGTTTATTGTTGGTATGAACCTTCCCATTAAGGGAGCCCTTTATCCTGTTACTTATCATTATGATGTTGAGCCGTATTGGGATATGTTTAACGTAAAGGAACTTGAAAGAGCGCCTAATTGGGATGGTCACACCCCTTGGGATGTTGTTGACCGTCTTGAACGTTTTTCTCAGGAAGTAACTAAAGACCCTTATCTGCAAATTTTCTAAAAAATTTTTAAAAAACTATTGACAAATGGATTTCCGTGTGTTAATATAAAGATGTTCCAAGAGGAACGGTTGCTAACATTACAGAAATTGTTAGTTAAAACTTAATATCTAATCGGCTGAGATGCCATTGGTCTTTACATTTTTGTTTCATATGTGGCCTCCAAAACATAATGTAACTCTTCCTGTTTGGTTATTGTATAGTATCCTTCCTTTCTTTTGGTAAAGACCAGACCTCCAAGGAATAAGAACTTGGAGTTAACAACTCCGACAAGGTTTCAGGAGACCAAGTTGGAGAGAGTCTTGGTAATTCTGGCTCGTAAGAATTACAAAAACGACCTAAGAGGTTTTTGGGGAATTTTCTCTTAGGCAGGAGCGTGGTGAACTCCTGAGCTTATGGCTGATATGGAAATGGATATAGGGCGGTTTTGAACGTTTAACGTCCGAGGGGAGAGAGAAGTGGTATACCTCTCTCCCTACCATTAACACAAAACTCCAATAATCTTGTTTTATTTAAAGGTTGCAAATTCAAACAAGTTATACCAAAGAGAAAAAGAGTGGGAGACAACACTCGTACCTGTCTACAGAATGGCTTGAAACGATACATAGTCCTCTGGGTAACAGCGAATAAAGTAGTGAATAAGCTGATTTAATTCTCTTAAAAAGTTTGTAATCTTATAGTAAAGGAAGATAAAAGTAGTTTTTTATTCGGCTTCAAAGTTAATGCTTTGAAGCTTATTTTTTATATATAGAGAGGTTATTTAATGAATAAAACAAGTCATATTTGGGATATTCTTGACAAAGAACTTGAAAGAGAAAAGAACACAGTAGAACTTATTGCAAGTGAAAATTATCCCTCTGAGGAAGTTCTCGCCGCTGTGGGTACTCATTTCGCTTTGAAGTATACAGAAGGTTATCCTAACAAAGAAGATGTTGAAAAGTTCCAGAAAGAACATCCAGATTATGTTCATACTGGAAATGTAGGAAGATACTACGGTGGTTGCTCATTTTTCGGGGAATTAGAGCTTTATTGTCGTTATATGTGGCAAAAAGTTTTTAATGTGGTAGGGAAATATCACTGTAATGTTCAACCGCACAGTGGTTCATCTGCTAATATGGAAGTTTATGCTTCTGTTCTTGAACCCGGTGATACGATTCTTAGTATGAGTTTAGCTAATGGAGCTTGTTAATAATGGGTTCCCTATACAGTAATGTATAGTAAAAAATTGCGAATATGCTGGAAACTCCTTAGAGCTTTTAATAGTAAACATAATTGAAAAAGAAATGTTATCTAAAAATTTAAAAGATTGGACAATCAGCAGACACAGCCCTAAACTTTTTAAAGCATGGGAAGGTCTCAGAGACTACCAAGCACATCCTTTAGGAGAATAATATGGAAATAAAAATACCTGAAAATTTATCGTACAAAGAAGAATGGAAAAATCTTTTGTTCAAAGGTTTTGAACATTATCAAGTTTCTAATTATGGACGAGTATATAACCCAAATACCGACACTTACCTTAGAGCCAAAGATAATGGTAGTGGTTATTTAACGATAACTTTAAAGAACCATGGAGAGCAAAAACATATTTATATTCATCGTGAAGTTGCTCGTTTATTTCTTCCAGATTTTAAGGAAAAATTGCAAGTAAACCACATTGACAAAATAAAATACCACAATTATGTTTCTAATCTTGAAATGGTAACAGATTCAGAGAACAAATTGTGGTCAAGCGATGAATATGTGTCTGGACACATTGATGCTCAAGGCCGCTGGATTTATATTTATGACACAAAAGGAAATCTTGTAGATTCAGCGTTTGGTATTTATAAATATTGTCGTGACCATGGACACGATGTTTCTTCTGTTTATAAGGTATTGTTAGGGAAATATTCTACCCATCATGGATTGGTTTTTTCTTATTTTCCTCCAAAAGATTAAAGGATGAAGGTATAGTCCGGCTATTATTGAAAGATAATAGATTGTTGCATTTAACACACGGCAGTCCTGTAAATTTTAGCGGAAAACTTTATAATATGGTTTTCTATGGTACAGATGACCGAGGGTATATTGATTACCAAGATATTTATAATAAGATTCTTGAATATAAGCCCAAGATGGTTGTCGTAGGAGCTTCTGCTTATAGTCGTATTATTCAGTATGACCAGATTAAGGAACTTATTGACAGAGCAGGAGAACAAATTGGCTTTACTCCTTATATGTTTGTTGATATGGCTCATGTTGCTGGCTTGATTGCTGGTGGGGTTCATCCTTCACCTTTTGGTTATGCTTCATTTATTACAACCACGACACAAAAATCCATGCGTGGAAATCGTGGTGGTATTATTTTCTGCAAGTCCGAATTAGCAAATAAGGTAGATTCCGCAGTATTTCCTTATGCTCAGGGTGGCTCTCTCATGAATGAAATTGCTGGTAAGGCAGTCACAGCAGAAGAGGCTTTACGTCCTGAATTTAAGACTTATGCTCAGATGGTAGTAGCCAATGCAAAGGCTATGGCAGAAGAATTTGTAAAGATGGGTTATGATGTTGTAACAGGTGGTACAGACAACCATATGTTCCTGTTGGATTTTTCCAAAACGCATCCTAATTTGACTGGCAAGATGGTACAAGACGAACTTGATAAGCATGGTATTACACTTAATAAGAACTCTGTGCCTAACGAACAGCGTTCACCCATGCAAACCAGTGGTGTAAGAATTGGTACTCCCGCACAGACCACTCTTGGGTATGGCCCTGATGATTTTATTAAAGTTGCACATAAGATTGATGAAATTATTAAAAACATGAAGTAATTTTTAATAAACCCTTGACAAAAGCCTTAATACCTGTTATATTATATATAACAGATTAGGGCTTTTGTTCTATTAAAAGGAGCGTGTAATATGAACGTATTTGTTATTGAGGGCCAGCAGGGAAAAGCTAACGTAATGAAAACTCTTTTGTGCAGTTATGATTTTAACAATATTGGTTTTGTTTTAGAAAATAGCGATGTTAATTTTTATAATGAGGCTCCACTTTATCATATCGGTTGGTATATGATTAAAAACAATACTGTACCTGACATTGTAAAGACAATTACCACTATTGCATCTGCCCGTCAAGCACAAAATATTTTTATCTACACTAACTATTTTAGAAATAGTGAAATCATTAAAAATATGATTAAGGCTTTTAATGTAGCTGGAAGCCCTCTTAATCATGCTTTTATTTTTTGTAGGCCCGATTTTGAATAAAAGGACGTTTTTATTATGAGTAATGGATTTAAAATCATTGAGATTTCCGCTGATGATTATCCCGGCATGGCTCATATTCGCCCATTTAAGACAGGAGACACCTTATATGTCATTCCAGATAAAAGAGACCCTATTTTTTCTGTGGGGGATATTTATCCAAAGTATAACAATCATTTTATGGTACATAAAGTTTTTTATAAACCAAAACATTGGTGGGAGTTTTGGAAAAAGAAAATCCCCGTTGGTTATGTACTTATGTATTATGAAGGAGAATTAAATGGCTACTTTTGAAGAACTTGATAAGCGTTTTAACGAACTCGCAGTAGAGCGAGATGATTGTGTTCAGGAACTTAATAATCTTAAGTACCAATGGTATGATGCTTATATTGCAACTGATGACGTTAAAAACAAATTAGGCAAATGTTTTAAAGTAAAAGATAAAGACATTTACTATAAAATTATTGCCCCCGCTCCTCTTAAAAGTGGTAGAGCTTTTGTTGATGTGTCGGAAAGCCATTGGATTTGCATTATTACAAGCCACACGGGAATTGACAACTATAGCCCAGCAACGCTTTCAGATATTGTTCCTATTACAATAGAAACAAAATATATTCCTTTTGGTTCAAAGTATTTTAAGGACGAAGAAATTATTCCCACTCAGTTTGATGAAGCTGTAAAAAGCAATCTTGGAAAACTCAAAAGTTTTATCAATAACAAAATTATTGATGGAAAAAATAATCCTAAAGCAGAAATGCTTTTTCATTTTTAATTAAGGAGAGAAGATTTATGTCTCGTTATAGTAGTAGTGGTAGCGCTGGCTCCACTGGTTTAGGAATTTTGGGCGTTCTTGAGGTCATTTTTGTTGTCCTTAAGTTGCTTAAGTTAATTGATTGGTCTTGGTGGCTCGTTCTCATTCCTCTTTGGATTGACCTTGGAATTGCCGCTTTGATTATTATTTGTGCAATTATTATTGCACTAATTGACAATCACAAGTAAAGGAAGCAATTATGAGTACAATTCTTTTTATAATTGGTTTTTACCTATTAGTAGGTGGGACAGTATCTCTTACATTGTATTATGACAACCCTTACATTTCAGATAAAGACGGTATTGAAGGGCTTTATGTAGCTCTGATGTGGCCTTATTATATTATTAAGTACATCATTAAACAGCTTAAGAAGTAAGTTAAAACATAAAATGAAAGAAAAAGATAGATATTTTTATTCTAACTGTTTCTATGTGTGATATTTTTGAATACTGCTATGAATATGCTGTAATTGAAGAGCTTGAACCTTATTTATACCCTAAGCGTAAGAATGTTTGGTGGTATAAATGGGATAATGAAAAAGAACAGTATTGTCCTGTTGAGAACAACGAAACCATTGAAATTCTAAATGAAGTGTTTGGTGGAAAAATTGTAGAAATCGGATAAGTAGGAGACGAATTATTTTCGGAGGATTTATACTAATGAAAATTTTATGGTGGAGAATTAAGCATTTCTTTGAGAAATTATTCAACAAAGGCTACACCAAAGAAATGAAAGGTGTCCTTGACAGAACTGCATTTTTGATTAGAAAGTCACAATGGAGCTATAAAACTTGGGCGAAAATGCTTGGGTGTGATGAAAGAAAAATCCGAAAAATTGCACATAAAAAGATTATTTTATCTTATCCTACTCTTCAGAAAATCGCTAAGTTCTCTGGCGTTGAAATACACTGGCTTTTGACAGGTAAAGGCAAAAAAGAAATTTAATATTCTATTGACATCTTCTTTTGAATATGCTATTATACAATTACAGTAATTGATATGATACATATTTGAAGGGAGATGTTTTTATGTATGTTAACAACAAGCACAATGCAATCGGAGCAAGTCGTATTCGACTGACTTTCCATTCTAAGGATAGAAGCTTTGAAAGACTCGGAATTGAGTCTGACCAGCAATTAAGAACAATGGCGGCTTCTGCAAGAAATAAAGGTTATAATATTGATGCCCTGACCATTCGTAATTATGAGCAACTTGGAATTTCTTATGAGGAGCTTGTAAGCGTTAAGCGTCAGTTTAGAACTCGTACCAACTCTGAACGAATTTATCTTCACAAGGGTTTTGTATGGGTATTTGCTGGTAAGGATGCTTGTGTTCTTAAAACTGTAATCAAACTGAGAATTATTCCCATTAAAAAAAGAAAGTAAAGGAGCTTGAATATGTCTAACATTGGAACTGTTTATGAAATTAACCTTAAAACAAGAATGAAGAATCTTTATCCTGTTGTTTATGAAAACGGAAAGTATTATGTTTGTAAAGTGCATGGCTGTCATGATATTAAAACTTTCCCCAAGACCTCTTTTTGGGGAGATGCCAGTTGGAGTGCTGTTACTTACGAAACTTTTAAAAAGTTTTATGAGGATGATAAATACGCCAATTGGCACAACAGAATTTTTGTTTTTGTGAAAACTGGAGAACCAGCTTGTTTTGAACCTTTTATGGAAATGACGGCTGAGGAACACCGTCTTGAAATTCTTGAAAAAAATCTTAACGAAGCGAAAAGCACTCTTAAGAGAACAATCAGCAACCTTAAGTATAATGAAAGGTGTGTTGAAAACGCCAAGGAAAGAGTAACCGCTCTTGAAAAAGAAAAGGCTAATATTGAAAAGATTATGCAGGAAAAAAAGTTGAAGAAGGAGAATTAACTATGGCAACCGCTTATGTTGTTAAAGGATATGGAAAAGGCTATGTTGCCATGAACCCTTGGCGTTATACTCAAGTTTCTGCTGAAGCCACTTCTTTTTCTAAGATTCCAGCGGCGGTTTCTTTTGTCCGTCTTAATCTTCCCAAGATGTTTCAAGAAGATAAATTCTGTGTTGTTAAAAGAACAAGTGGAGCGGTTGTCATGACAGACCTTGCGTATGATGCTAAAGCTGTTCTTAAATCCTCTGGTGGACAAGTAGAAGATAACTCTACTACCGTTAAAGGAAAAAGCAGAATGTATTACAAGGTCGAACAGCAGTTTGAAGATAAGAAAAACTCTTTGAAAGCATTTATTGATTCCATGGATGATTCTGGAACGCTTTCAATGGAAATGTCTCAAATCGACAAAGAGCTTGAAGATATGAAACATTATATCGAGTTTTCCTGTCTTAACGCTGCTGATGGTTATAAAGCCTTTAAGAAGATGCAAGATATTTTATTGAAGCGTAGAGCAATTAAAGATAAAATGAATTTTGCTCAAGTTCTTGAACAAAGAAAAATTGATAAGCCCTCTCTACAGGCTGTTCTTACCTATTTGGAAAACATGGGCAATAGAAGCTATGAGGTTCGTGCAGATACAGGACTCTTTAGCGATTTGACTGACATTACTCCAAATAAATAATTTAATAAACCATTGACAAATTCCCTTTGTTGTGATATATTTAATATATCAAATGAAGGGAGTTGTTTTTATGACTACTAACACTAAATATTACAAGGTTGTAATGGGACTACTTACCATTGGAATTACTGTACTGAATTTGATTGAAGTTTCTCGTACTGGTAGTATGGGATATGCTGTTTATACTGGAATTTTGGCTTGCTTTGCTACTTATTATATTAATAAGGATTGATGAAATATGACTAATTTTACAGATAAAATTGACATGAACAAAATCAAGAAAGACACTGACGAATATGTTTTAAAGATTTCCCATGAATTTCTTGATTGCATGGGTTGGGATGACACTAAGCTTAATGATAAGATGACTGTTAAAGAAGCCATGAAAATGTTTGGCTTTATAATGGCTAATCTTATGATGACTATTAATGCTGATTTTGAAACTTCTTGTTCTGGTTTTAGTGCTTTAGGGCAACGCTCTAATCAATTGGAATATGAAAATATAAAGAATCTTTATTTTATGGCAGCGATGTTAAAATTGGGTTCAAGTTGGAGAGAAGTTTATAAACAATATTCAGAAGAGTTTGACGAACTTAATAAAAGCGACAAAATCAACGAAGATGCTTCTGTTGAAGTTGAAACGGAAGAAGAGAAAAAGTAATGGCAGAATACAAAAAGAATATTCGATGCCCTATTTGTGGACGAAACACTTATAAAGAACTAATCTACACGGGGCCTGTCGGAATTGAAGAAGAATATGACGAATGTTCGCATTGTGGATATTATTATTCTTTTACTTATGGTAATTCCATAGAAGAAATTGGAAAATACACAATAGCTTGGAGCTATGACACTCCATTTTATCCATTGCATAAACGCCTTGGCAAGTTTGAAAGGATTGCTAAACGAAATTACAAAAAGTATAATAAAAAGACAAATGATTATACAGAACGTATTGGCTTTTACTATGGCAAAAACAATATAAGAAAGACCAATGATGTTCTTTATCTTATTTAATTGGAGGGCATAATGATTCAAGATTTCAGCACTGCTGTTGTAGAATTAAAGCACTTCCCATATCCAGAAGATTTTGACGAAGATTGCCGTTTTGCTTGTGATTTTTTTAATTCAGTGGGACTTACAACCAAGTATTCTTGTAGTGGACATGGGATTGACGAATTTTGTATTATCTTTGATGATTTAATTGAAAGCTATTTAATCGAACTTTTCCAACTGTATGCTTTTGACAAGCACCCTCTTGGACGATTCGTTATGTGGAAGAGACTTGTTCACATTAATGGTAAAGATTACTATTGGAACAACTGGATGTATTGCATGAACGCTGGCTTTAAAAATCTTGATGTTAGAGCACAACGAGAAATTCGCAATATTACAACAACAGTCACTAAAGATGTTCTTTCGAATAAACTTGAGGAATACATTGGCATGGTTCTTAAAGAGAATCTTTTAAGAGTTAAAAAAGACATCGAAGATTTTACAAAATCTATGAAAAATCACGGGTTTACTTTCACAGAAAAATTTTAATATATTTTCTAATATCCCCTTGACAATAAGGGGATATTAGTTTATAATTGGGGTACATGAAAGGAGTGTGTATTATGGGTAATGGTAAGTCTGGATTCAATTGTGAAAACAATCTTTGTGCTTATTGGACATGGTTTAACAGAAATAAAATAAAATGTGGATTCCCAGATAAAATTATTATTGGTTGTAATGGATGTAAAAGCTTTAAGCCCGGAGTATATTATTATATCAACGAGGCTTGGAAAGCAATGGGTAATAGTAATTTTATTCCTCTTAACAATCTTTCTTATACTAAAAACGTAGCTATTGGATGCTTTCTTATATCTGTAATTTTCCCGGTTGGATTTTGTACTGAAAATCACGGTGGCTGGGATTGGCTTCATTTTTACGATGAAACAGATGAAGAAAAAACGCCCTTGTATCGCAACAATTTTCCAGAAAAGGTCGATGCAAAAAAATTCATGGAATACAATGAAATTGCATTAACTGAGGGCTTGGACAAGTATTTTTATAAAGATTTTAAGAAAGCAGAAGAAAATGTAAAGGCTGAACGAAAGAAAAAGGAAGAGAATACTTTAAGGTATCCTCCTCGTTATGGCTGGCTATCTCCTACAGGAGAATTTTTTGAAGGAGAATTTGGAGAGCATGAAGCCTTAGCAAGAAAAATTTCGGATACTAAAATTGAAAAACACGCTTTTTTGTTTGCCAACAGGAAACGCCGTGAAAATGGAGAAGTTCCTTTTAATACTGTCGGAGATTTCCTCGTTGACCGTGGCTGGGTGTTAATTGACAATCCTTTACGGTATGGTGTTGATAAAGTAACTCACAATTATAAAAAGCCTTTTACTAAAGTCCAAAGAGAATATCTTTATGATTATTTCTATAATCGTGGAGAAAAAGAAAGAGCAAAAATGTTTTTGGAGGAAAATGTCTAATGGATAAAGTTTTTTATGTGTTGACAACTCATGGAACAGATATTTATGATAATTATAGGGACTTTTATCTAACTCAAGATGATATTGGCTCTGCTTATTTCGCTCCTCGTTTTAGTGATAATGTCATTCGTTTTGAGGAAGATAATCTGCATGAAGTCCTTGCAAAGCCGTATACCAATAAATATATGATTTACAATCTTTTGTCTGATTTGAAATATGAAGCAGAGGAATATAAGAAAAAGACGGGAAAATCTTATTGGGTTACTTACGACCATATTTATCTCAAAAGGGTTGTAATTCTTAATGACCCTGTAGACTCTTTCCACTTTGAAAATAAGACTGTTGTATACGATGATGCGTATTTAGACGAGGTAAAAAACAATGAATGATAACTTTGATGGAAATACCAATGTAATTGATTACGAAATTATTGGCTGGCATGAAAAAGATTGTCCAGAAGATATGCTTGGCTTTAAATATATTAAGGATGATAGAATCTATCTATGCCAATGTAGGGATAATCATGGTGGTATTTATTATATGGTTGTAGATTGGGATGCCATTAATCACAAATGGCTCACGAAGAGCGGTTTAAATGTGATTAAATGGACTCCAATCAAGAAATGTAAGGAGAATTATTAAAATGCTTTATACTTATAATTTAACACTTGCCGATACAATTCCTTATATGAACAGTTCTGATTACAAAGACCGTTTTATTGGAGAATATTGGCAGACAAGAATCCGTTATGATAAGCTTCACGATATGACAGTAAGATATGAAGCTGGGAAGCTGAATTTTACTCCTTCTTGCCCCTTGGATTTACTTAAGGAACAGAAGAAGTATATGGGAATGTATCTTAACAAGCTTGAAATTCGTGCAATTCTTGAAGAGATTGACCTTACAAAACCTCTTAAGGTTAATGCCAATCCCACTTTTGTAACTGGGACTTCAATTATGGATGATACTGACCAGCTTTCTATTGATGATTACACATTGACCACTTCTACACATACTGATGGATATGTGGAAGCTTCCGATGAAAAAGGATAAAAAAGAGAAAAAAGAAAATGGAACCTAAAACTCAACTCTGCCCTTGCTGTGGCAAAATAATGTCTGCTGACTACGACTATGATAGTTATGACGGATGGTTTTATACTTGCCTTAATAAGTCTTGTCCATCAAAAGACATTAAGGCGTTAAAAGAAAAAGAAGATGAAACCTACAAAGAAAGAGCTAAACTCTATAAAGAAAGACATGAGATGGTCATGAAGAATACTAATGTTGGTAGGATGCTTGACGCTTTTAAGCGTGTTTATAGTGAAGAAGTAAATGACGGATTACTACCAATAGAAGTCAGAGAAATTCTTTCTTTGGAGCTTCAAAATCTTTCAAAGATGTAAGATAAAAACAAAGTTTTATTTTTAAAGCGACAAGAAAATTTAATAAACCATTGACAACAACTTCTTTATATGATATAGTATAAACAACTTAAGGAACTATATCAATAAAGGGGTTGTTTTTATGGTTTACAAGTATAGTTTTAAGGAGTATTGGGAGGCCGCTGAGAAGAATCCCACTCAGGAAAATGTGGCAATTTTGGCTGAATGGATTATGGAATTTGGAGAATGGAACGGTGACAGCTATATTATTGATAAAGATAAATGTATGTGCTTAAAGCCTATTTTTCATGAGGGTTTTAATGGCGTTAATCATCATCCTATTATGATTGGCTTGGAACTCAAGAACTATTAAGAAAGGATTTTGAATTATGATTCGAGCTAAAAATATTACTTCTCATGAGAACATTCTTTCTCCTAACGATTTTAAAGAAAAGGTCAATAATTTTGGAAACTTTAAGGTCATTGCGACTGCGGCCTACAATAATTGGGAAGCTTTGGAAGATGAAAACAATAAAATTTGGAATGGCTTTATCAAAGATACAGAGCGCTGTTATGGTTGGGCTGATAAAGTCCATCCCGATGGCGTTTATGTAATTCAGTGCTATTATCGTATTTCTGGTGGTACTCGCCGTGTGTATTACGCTTGCGTAGAGTCTCTTATGAATGACCGAAATGCTTTTAACTCTATGAGAGCTTATGGTTGGGATAGTTATGATAAAGCTTTGGTTGCGGGGCTTCTATTAAAAAATCTTACCGAAGCTCATAGGGGTTCGGAAGACTTTCCTAATATCACAGCAATTTTTAAGTTGATGGATATGGAGTGATTATATGATTTGGTATGTTATCGGAAGCGTTCCTCTCATTCTTTTTGTTGTATGCAATGTGAGAGACCGAATTAACTATAATAAAAGGAAAAAGGCAGGGATTTATATTTGTCAAGATGAAACCCCTTTGGGAGCGGGTTGGATAACTGTCGGCACTGTTAGTATAATCATTTTTGGGATTTTGCTTTGGTATATTGGAAGTTGTTTTACTGGCTGTATCCTTTATAAATTTAAGGGCAATACAGAAGAATATCATACATCTTGGAATATTACAGCCATGCAGGATAACTTTAATACTCATGGTAAATTTTATATTCGTAGTGGATATATTGAAACTGATTTGTACTATTATTATTTTTATTCAACTAAGAATGGTTTAAAGAGCAGTTATATTCCAGCTAACAAAACTTATTTAAATTATACAACAGACAAACCTCATATTGAACGCTATACTCGTAAATGGAACAAATCTTGGATTAAATGGCTCACTTGTCAAGATGCTCAAGATTATGCCACAAATGATGTATATTATAAAGCATATGTTCCTGAAGGGTCTGTTGAACAAAGTTTTAATATAGATTTACAGTGAGGTTATAATGGAAAAGATTAATTACAAAGCCGCTTGTAGGATTATGGGACAGGGAGAATTTTGCGAACTTATGCAGTTGCTAAAGGATATGGGTATTAACCCAAAGACACCTGACGGTAATTTTAAAAAGTTCTCTGTTATACTGGATGAAATTTCTAAATATTTTAATACAAATGGTAATCAGTATTCAAACAATGTCAAAGAGAACATGAAAGAGATTTTCCCAAAGGAGTGATAAAAGAATGTTTTTATCTTTGGAATATACATTAATTAATCTGGATACAGTTGCTTGTCTTGATTATTTTGAGCCAACTAATACCGCCCCTTATATTCAAATTATTTATAAAAATGGACAAAAGGATAGAATTACAAGAATTGGTAAAAAGTCCACTTGGGAAGAGTTTCAGTTTATTCGTCAAGAACTTTTGAGAAAAGACTGCATTATTCCTGTCGAGGGGGAAGTAAATAATTATGAGTGATTTTTTCACTTATGAAAAGCCCTGTTATTATATTGCTGTTCCTCTAAATAATCCCGAATCTTTTATGTGGGACTTTATTGCTGATGCTCGTGATGAAAATGGAACTATAATAAATTATAAGAGCAAACTCATTCAAGTAAAAGAGCTAACTGATTTTGAAGATGATGCTCTTAGGTTTGAACATTTTGACAAAGCTATTGATTGGGGCGATGAACATCTTCCGAAGCTAAAACTTCAAATTGAGAAAACTATTCCCGGATATTTTAATTGGAACAAAGCCTCAATTATTAAGAAAGAATATACCGTAGTTCCTCTTGGTAAAATTTAAAGGAGATATTATGCGAACTAAATATTTTATTGGCGTTCCTTGTGCTGATAAGGATAACGAATACCTCTTTATTACAGATACTACAAACCCTGTCGTTGATGAATATGGAGATGTTCTTACTGTTGAAGCTCTTACCAGTTTTGAGGAAGATGCTCTAACTTTTTATGACTTGGATTCCGCTCTGGAATGGTGTGATACTAATTTGGAGGATTATGCAACAGAAGTCATTGAACATGGTATTGGAACTTTCGATTGGGATAACGCCGTAATTATCAAGAACGATAATACCATTATTCCGTTGTAAAAGACTCAAAATAATTTAATAAACCATTGACAAATAGCCTCCTGTCTGTTATACTATGTATATCAAAGACAGGAGGTTTTTATTATGAAGCTTACTCGTGAGGTTGATATTTTCCAGTGTCCCCCTTCCACCAAATATTGCTTTATTCCATTCGATATGTTAGAGCCGAATACGGTTAAAATCACTGACTATGTGCGTGTTTGGCATGGAGAGATTGAGCTTGATGGAGTTCCAGAAGGAGTTGAAGAAACCAAGATTCAGAAGGCTGTTTGTGACAAGTGCTTCAGTCATTTCCAAGATGGTCAGGACAAAACCTTTTTTGGAAGAAGTCTTACCACTTCTGACATTATTCGTGTTAGAAAAGATAATACTTTTCATTATTACTATTGCGATTTTTTCGGCTGGAAGTTGATTAAAACTCAGGGTATTGGAACTCAGGGAATTGGGAAATAATAAAGGAGTGTAATTATGGAAGACCAGACTAAATTGGTAGAAGAAATTTTTGAGGAAGAAATTAATCAGGTAGATTCTTGGGCTCCTTATTACGTTCATAAACTCTTGAATGTTTCTGACCCTGAAAACTGGTATCGTTCTGACAAAATTATTTGTGAAATGTGCCATCCTAAGTATTGGAATGGCCCAGACAAAGATACAGTTCGTATTTTGTTTAAATCTTACGATGATTTTATGATGTATCGTGATTTTAATTACTATAGTTTGGGCGGAAACTGGAAGTTCTGTATGGAACATTATTTCAACAAGCTTCCCGATACAGTTGACGTTGAATGGCTGTATGAACATGGATATGTACCTTTTTAATAACAAGGAGTATAAATAAGTGAGTGTTACAGAAATAATTATTGCAATTTTCGCTTGTATTATGGTAATTGCAATATTACTGTTAATTGGACTTATAATCTGTATGATTACAGACCGTATTGATAACATTAAAATTGATAAATATATGGTATCTTGTGGTTTCAAGAAAGAAATCGACCATATTTATCATCTTAATAATGGCGAAAAATACTTCTATAAGTTTAGAAGACAGTATTACGATGATAGAGGAAACGTTGCAATTCAGGAACTAAAAGCAGATAACCTATACAAACTTAGCTATAAAGAAGTAAAAAAGAAGTTTGTTTTCAATCAAAAAGAAGATTAAAAGACTCTCGAAGATTTTATTTGGACGATTTTTACCTATCCGAAGTGATTTGATTACATCCTGTATAATTTTTAGTGGATAACTCTGTGGAGAACTCAATTTTGGCGATTTTTTAATACAGGGTGTAATCAAAATGGTAAATAAAATTGCCATTTTATTTGCCTGAAATGGGCAGTTTTCCACAAATTATCCACAGAGTTTTCCACATTAGAACCTAAATTTTGAAAACAGTAAAAGTTTTTTTATTATCCTCTTGACTTTCTTCCTCCCTCATGTTACAATACAGTTACATTAAGAAAAAAGGAGTAATAACATGACAAATATTGTTAAGGAATACACTATTCAGGGTTTTGAACGTGAAAACTCTCCTGACACTTGTTCTTGTGTCGTAATTACTAAGGATACCAGTAGAAATCCTTTTTATACCATTAAAGTTTCCGATGGTCAGAAGTATATTTCTCTTTCTGCTTCCGACCCTGTTATCTCGGAAATCGCTCAGGCCATCTCTGACCTGACTAATGGAATGTTTGCACCTACTAAAAAGTGAGGTAAAATATGTTTTCGAAAGAACTTAAAGATTATGAGTACAAAATGCTTATCCAACAGGGTAAAATTACCAATATTGGAGAAGCCGTTAGATACCTTAATCAAGAATATTTTAAACTCTGGATGAAAATGTATTATCCTGATGTTAGCCCTCAATTTTTGGACGATTGTTATGGCTATATCCTCTTGGCTTTTTGGTCGGGAGTTGATTACGCCAACGAAAATAAAACAAAATAACAAATAACAAATAAAAAATAAAAACAAATCTATTTATAAAGGAGATATAATTATGGCACGAAAGGCTTCTACTGATAAGCCTATCAGTAATCTGGAAGCAGAGTTCAATGAAAATTCTACTGCAACTACACCTTATCCCGCAACAAACTCTGGTTACTTGAACAACGAAAAGACCAATGATGTCCTTAATTACTACGCTATTAGCCTTGGTATCGGTGGGTATGCTAACCTTCTTCGTAATGCCTCTGGGGCTTATAGAGTGTCTGACATTCGCCAGCTTCATGCTAACTTCCTCGGTTGGCTCGTTTCTAACAATGTCGTTACTGTTAACGATGATATGGTAAACTACATTAAGGCTTACCTGTCTACTTTTAACAACAGTTCTGTTGTTTAACACGCTATAGAAAGGGTGACGCTAATATGGATGAACCGTAGTAGCAATAATAAATGAGTAATAAAGTATACGAATTTAATAGCTCAAACAAAATCGGACATTAGGGTGAACAGTTTGTAAAACAATGGATATTAGAACTTCACCCTAATGTCAACTCTATAACAGATGTTTCTGAGGATAAATTTTATCAGAAACAAGATATTGACTTTGTAGTTGATTTTACAAGCGGTAAACAAGCTACAGTTGAAATTAAGACTGATACCTATAAAACTGGTAATATGTTCTTTGAAACCATTAGTAACGAAGAATATCGGACTAAAGGTTGTCTGATGAAAACCAATGCAGACTTTCTATTCTATTATTTTTCTAACTACCAGAATGGTGTGCTTTATATCTTTAAGATGAAATCTTTTAGAACGTTTGTGCTTGACAATCTTTCTCATTTTAAAGAACGCAAAGTAACCAACACCACGCATACAAGTATAGGTTACATCGTTCCTTTATCATATATTGAAAATAATTTTTCTGGATATAAAAAATATTCAGTCTAAATAGGAGGACTGTGGACTATGATGATTGAAAATTCTTGTAGCAAAAATTCAAAAAAAGCTATGGATTTTCGAGACTTATATGACGGACAAATTTTCATTTATAGAGAAATACCTTATATGAAACTTTCAGAAGAGTATGAGCGTACTCTTTCGTGTGCAAATGACGAAACTTTTGCTACTTCTCTTAATGCTATTAACTTGAAGCTTGGTTATTTGTGTTCTTTTCAGGAAAGAGCCAAAGTGATTCCAGTAAAAGCTAAACTGTGTATTAATTAAAAGGAAATTAATATAACAAGAAAAGAATAAAATAAAATAAAACAAATAAAAAACAAAGAGGTAAATTATAATGCTTAAGTGGATTGAACGTGTTCGTGTAAACAAGGAAGATGGTCACTATGCTTTTATCGACCGTTTTTATGATACCAATACTCTGGTTGAATATTATTGCTATGGCGATAACAACCTGACCGTTCGTGTCAATCGTGACGGTACACCTTATCTGCACTTGGAAACTTAATATAAAAGTTATAAAAGAGTGGGAGAAATCTCACTCTTTTTTAATTCGCTCTATTATCCTATTGACATTCTTTAAAGAATCTGCTATATTATAGTTACAGCAAAGGTCACAAACAAAATCAACAAAATATAAAAGGAGTTGTTCTTATGTCTATCAATTATAACAAGTATATGCCTTATGTCTTCGGTAACGGTCGTGTCGTTTTGGTGGAAAACAAAACCATTGATGAAGCTATTGATTCTGATAAGGAAATCCTCATTATCTGCAATGCTTGGTCTGGCGGCTATGCTCATGCAGTTGGCGCTGAAAAAGATATTGACCCTGACTTTGGCGAGTGCTGGAATATGTATGGCTATGATATTAAGGACAAGGAGCTTGACGCTGTTGACCTTGATAAGTTCTATCGAGTAATTATTTCCTCTGGTGAACAGATTTGGATGAAGTCTGGAGACCAAGCAAATTCTTATATCGGTGGCGTCTTTACTGATTGGAATACCTCTCTAAGAAGTATGTGTGACCGAACAGGTGTAACAGTAACAACTGAGGATGAAGCATATAAAAGACGTACAGCAGTTGATGCTTGTGGCACTGTTCGTAGACTTAATTATAAGTATACCGAAGACCATGAGCCTGATTATGTCGATTGGGAAGAACGTATTTGGGCTTTGATTCGTATCGGTATCCTTCCTAAAGACGCTGTAAAGTACATGAACAAGAGAAATTGAAAGGAGTAATATTATGAGATACATCATTGAGGTTTATGACCGTAAAAAGACTTATTACTTCTATCCTTCTCCTTACGGTAACATCATGACCGATGACCCTTGGAAAGCTCTTTCTGCTGGATTCCAAAGCGTTGAAGGCGCTGAAGACTTCTTTAACAACTCTCAAGAGTCTTTTAGAGAACTCTTTCTATCCTGTGATGTTCTTGCCGTTAAAATCGTTGGAGTAAAGGCTTCTATGGAAGATATTTGTAACCTTGTTTAATAGCTAACAGATAGGAGATAACTATGGCTGATAACATTTTTATTGGCACTACCAGTTATGTGGTTCGCCTTATGTTTGACGTATATGCTCAGAAAGATAACTCTTTCTTGGGTACTGAAACTTTGTATCTTGGTAAAGGGGAAATTGTCTCGGAAGTTTATGAAGCCCAGCTCTTTTGCTCTGAAACTAAGGCTTCTACTGTCTTTCATGCTTGCTATCGTACTTTAATTAAGGATTTTATCAAAGAAACTTATGACGCTAAAACCCTTATGAGACAGTGGGATGGCTTTGCTCATATTGATTCTATTTATATCAAAATTGATAGAACTGAACAGCTTGACCCTACTGAGGTTAATGAAGTAGTAGTCTCTAATATTAAAACTAAACCGCTACCAATTAAAACTTTATATAAAGACTAAGGAGTAAGAATATGTCATTCGAACTTTTAATGATTGCGTGTGCTCTTTTTTGGATTAGCTTCAACATTTGTAGATTAAATGATAGACTGGAAATAATTGCCGAAATTCTACTGGATAATTCAGACAATGAAGACGATGAAGAGGAGGATAATTAATGGGTACTGTCGGTACAATTATTACAATTCTTAGCTTTGCTTGTGCTCTTGCCGCTATTTCTGGTTCTATTGGTTATATTACTAATAAAGTAAATAAAATCGAAGCAGATTCCAAAGCTTGCCTTGAAGAAGTTAAAGACCTCCATAGAGAAATGTATCATTGGTTTGATACCATGGGTGGAGAAACAAGACATACAAGAAAAATTGTCGAAGAAATTGACAAACGTGTTTAAGGAGTAATTACAATTACGGCAGTAATCTATCTTTATTGCCGTATTTGTATTTGAGAAAATTTTTTATAATTTTCTTTGTATTTTTTGTTCTCCTATTGACATTCTGACTTTTTTCTGCTATATTATAGGTGCAGTAAGAAAATAAACTTTGAAAGGATGTTTATATTATGAAAAATACTGGTATTATTCGCAGGATTGATGACCTTGGACGAGTTGTTATTCCCAAGGAAATTCGCAAGAATTTACATATTAAAGAAGACGACCCCTTGGAACTCTATGTCCATGACAATATGGTTTGTTTTAAGAAGTTTTCTCCAATGTCTAATAATCAGAAGGTTATTGATGTCGCTATGAAGTTGGCTGAGAAAGAAGATTTGAGTATCGCTATTTATGATACTGACAAATTGATTGCCGGAAAAGCGCCTTATCCTGTGCTTGTTTCTGATGATTGGAGAAAGCGTTCCCTTTTTAATTTTTATGTTAATTATTATGATGAATTGTATGATTGTTTTATCTTCCCGATTGTATTTAACGGAGAGTTGTGTGGGTATATCGCAGCGCAGAAGAATCAACTTCCTGACAAAAAAATTCACTGCGTTGAAATGATTGCTAATTACCTTTCTATGGTTTTGGAAAGAGAATAAAAAGGGAGATTATAATTATGAGTAATCTTAGTTTAAATACTCCCGACATTTGGAAAGTATGGTATAACCATCCTCTCGATGGTTCTGAAGTTTGGACTTACGTTTTCGCTAATTCTTTCGATGAAGCTATGAAGAAAGCTCATTTTCTTGATATGAAATATTGTGCCGCTCAGTTGGCATATAAAAAGAGGAGTGATTTAAATGAGACAAATTCGTAATGGGGTGTTTGAAACTAATTCAAGTTCAACCCACTCTTTCTGTATCTCTAAAGAGCCCGTTAAGGATGAAAATATCCCTAATTATCTAAATATTCGTACTAATGAAGATTTTGGATGGAGTGCAGACTGTTATAATTCACCAGAAGAAAAAGCCGCTTATCTTTGCACTGTAATGGAGTGGTGCGAACTTGACGCTGAAAAAGAAGAGTTTTTGAATAGGTTGAAGAATGAATTCCATATCAAGGTTTCTTATAAATCTGGTAATGGCTACGTTGACCATTGTGGTGAAATGAGACCGCTTATTCATGAACTGCTTTCTAATACCGATAAGCTGAAACGATTTCTTTTCAATCCTAAGAGTCGTATCTATACAGGGAATGATAATTCAAATGAACAATTTGACGCTTGCTATGTAGCTTATGCTGCTGAATACAATGGAAATGTCTATGTGTACGATTGGGAAAACGGTAAAAACATTCCCGCTCGCCATCCTTTGTATGACCCTGACCATTTTGAATATTATTTTAAGGGAAATTAAAATCAAAGAAAAATACAATATCCTCTTGACAAATCTTACTCTTTCTGTTATGATAGTTTTATCAAGCAGAAGGAGTTTTTATATGTGGTACAAAGTTCCTAACTATACTATGAAATGTAGGATTTATCCTAATAAGTCTCAACAGGAAATTATTGATAAAATTCTTCATGGTATTCGTGTGGCTTATAATGTTACCATGTATGAAATGATTACTAATTTAAAAAATACTAAAGAAACAAAAGACAAAAAAGAAAATAAAACTATCCATTTTCCTCAGTTTTCTTCTATGGTGAAAAAAGAGTGGCTCGATTATCTTAGAACTAATTATCCGGCTGTAAAAGAAGTTCCTGCTGGCTGTCTTAGCTCTTCTGTTTATGGTATTTTTTCTTGCGATGCTAAAAAGGCTTGGGAATCTTTGGGCAAAAAGCCTGTTGAATTTTATAAGCCTTTTTTCTATTCTACTAAGAAGCCTCGTACCAGTTACTCTTATCAAGAAACATTTTCTAAATTTTCTTTTTCTGACACCAATAAAAATATTCTTTACATTAATCTTAATAAATTGGGTAAAGTAAAAATTCGTGGATGGAATCAGAAAATTAGATTTGACGAAAATTGCTCTAAAGATTTTGCTTCTTTTATTAAAGAATCTTCTGGTAAAACTCAATTTGGCGTTACAATTAGCAAAAATAATATTAATGAATATTTCATTTGCTTTAAATTGTCTAATGTTTACAAATTTATTAAAGAAGCCAACAACAAAGAAGAACTTGGTATTGATGTTGGTTTAAAAGATATTGCTATTTGTTCTAATGGAGATAAATATGAAAATAAACATTTTGCCAAAAAAGAAAAGCGCCATAAGAAAATTTTAAATCGTCAATGTTCTCGTAGATGGGGATGGTCTAACCAAGAATTTAGAAAAGCACACAAAGAAAATCCTGACCTTACCCCAAGTAAACGATATGAAAAAACCATGCTTTCTATGAGAAAACTTGATAATAAAATTTCCAGAAAACGAGATTTGTATAATCATGAAACCTCATTGCATATCGTTTCTTCTGCAACTTCTATCGCTGTAGAATCTCTTAACGTAAAGGGTATGATGGCTAATCATAGATTGGCTTACGCATTGTCTGATGCCGCTATGTATGACGTTCTAAATAAAATTTCTTATAAATCTACTTGGTATAATAGAACTATTACAGCCATTGGTCAATTTGACCCCAGTAGTCAACGTTGTAATAATTGTGGGTATCAAAACCCATTAATAAAAAAACTTTCTGTAAGAGAATGGGATTGTCCCTGCTGTGGTTCGCACCATGACAGAGATATTAATGCTGCTAAGAATATCCTTTGGTATGCAAAGCAGAAGCTTTTAGAAGCTAAATTAAATCCTTAAAAAATATTTAATATCACTTTGACAATTAAATATTTTAGTGTATAATATATATTATCAAAAGGTTGGAGGTTCAACCCCGCCTTGGTGCGAAGTACAAGCTAACAGAATTTTCTGGTAGGTTCGCACCTAAAGTAGCCTAAATAACCCACAAAAAGCCATTATAAATTTAATGGAGGGATTGATTTAGGAACTATACACACTATATGTTGTGACTATTCAGCTATTATGCACTATATGTTGCTGTCGCAACTCGTATGTATGTGTAGATTGAAATATGTGTTTTTACCTGTCTGCTGTATTAGGCTGTGGGTCGCAACTCGTATGTATGTGTAGATTGAAATGAGAGGCTTAGGCTCCTACAGCATTGATGATAGTCGCAACTTATATATGTGCGTGAATTGAAAGTGATTTTGATTTTGTGATTGACAACTACCAATCGTCGCAACTCCTATGTGTGGATTGAAATCTGTTATACTAAGTGTGACAATAAAGAAGGCTTTTGTTTGCTTTCTTTTACAAATAAAAAAATAAAAATACAAAGAAAGTTGGTATTTATGGGTTTTATTAATGATTTTAAATACGTTTGGGAAAAAGGTAAGCAAGAAGCTCGTATGGAGATTGTTCGTGAGTTCTTTGCCTATATCTACGGTGTTAAATATAAGGACGCTATCGTTTCTAAGGAGTGGTATCCTTCTCAGTATGAGGAACTTTTTAACGATATTATGGATTCTGGTAATACCGTTCGCCTGAGAGAACGTAAAGAACTCCTTCTCGACTTCCTTGAGTTTCTTACAAATTATATGCCTCATAATAAAATTGATTTGAACGAGGCTGAGGGTTACGTTCAGAAAATTATCGAACGTATCTAACAAAAAAAGGAGAAAATTAATGGAATGGCACAAAGTTGAGGACTATCCTGTTGGGTCATATGAATATGTGTTAGTGTCTCAATATTATCAGGGTTCACGCATACCTTATAATTGCTTTGTTGCAAGATTGAGAGAAGATGGGATGTGGGCGCTTTCTGTAGATGATTTTATTGAAATGGCACCTACAGACCGCTGGAGCTATATTACTTTGCCGGAGGATTGAGTATGACATTTTCAAATTATCAAGAATTTCTTGAAGAAATTGTTTGTCAACTAAAAGATAAGATTAAAGGCAAAATTGAATTGCGCCGCTATGATTATGAAGAACTAATGTGTCGATATGATATTGAGGTGAAATTTAATTACAATTTAATTATTTGTGTTAGTTGTGATTTTGGTAGAGAAATTCATAAACTGTATTGTAGCTATAGGCACGAGCCAGAACTGGCTGAATATATCGTTCATGTTGGGACAATGCAAGTGTTTGATTTCATTAAAAGGTCTATCTTCGATTATTTTTTTCAAATTCCTTAAAAAACTAATAAAGCCTTGACAACCTCCTTGGGGTATGGTATACTTAAGCCATCAAACAATGAGGTTTGTTTTATGTCTAATAATAAGATTCTCAAGAACAACAAATTTGCCAATTGCACCCGTTCTGAACTGCTGTCTTTATGGTATGGTTTGAAGCGTATTTACGCTGAGGGATGGGATACAACTGGTACAACTGACAATCCCCTCACTCCTTATAAAGATGCTTATTGTGAAGAATCCAACATGGGCCTTATTCTTGTTGAGCGAGATTTACTTATAGCCATTGCTTGTGAATTTTGTGATTAAGGAGGTTTGTTTTATGAAAATGCGTCTTATGACTTTTGACGAGGCGTGTAAAGCCTGTGTGGAAGCATATCCTATGTCCGCTAATTTTATCAACAAGTCTCTTCTTGGAATTGAGAAAAAATCAATCCCTTGGGGTAAGAAAGTAGAAGTAGATATTAATACTTTAAGCAATGGGTGTATTCCTACTTATGAGTTAAATGGTTTTTTTGTCCCCACTTGTGTATTTAAGGTTGATGACGAAAACCTTGATGATGACGAAAGCCTTGATAAAGAATCCATTGCAAACGATATTCTCCGCTACGGCACAATTCTAACCGATGATGAACTTTGGGATGAAACGGATGCTTGTATCCGTATTAAAATTGTTTCTTACGAACAAACTGTTTATTACGTTAAGATGGTAAATGGCGAAATTGTAGAATTTAAGAGAGTGGGTGTTGTGGAATGATAACCTTTTTGATTGCTTTTTGCATTTCTATAACTGTAATAACTGGTCTTGCATTAACTGTTTGTTGCGGTGATTCTAAAAATTGGATAGGGACTGTTATTGGTTTTATTACCTTCATCTTTGGTATTTCTACCCTCGTTTTTCTTGAAGACGGATACAGTTCTATAGCTTATGTCCCCGCAGAAACCCTCGCCCATAACCAAACTCAAACTGTATTCACTACTGATGAAGATACATACCTTGCAGACGGTCTTTATCCAGATGGTACATACCTGTTAACCGTAGACGGTAAGGATGTACTTGTCGTATGGCAAGCGATTGATGGTGATAATGGGTAACAATATCAAGTTAAAAAGTTTAAAAGAAAGGAAGTTTTAATATGAGAACTGAGAATTTGTCTCACGAATCTGAAAAGAAACTTGATATACTGCATAATGACCTTGTTAATCCCTCTAAAAATCCTTATGACGATGTATATGATTATCTTTATCATATTTTCGCTAACGGTATCTCTGTCGATTATCACTCTCAACATCATCGTCCTGTCTTTCCCGAAGAACTTGACGGTATTGATGGCTTCGATATTTTCTTTAAGTTGCTTTTAGACAGAGGTTATATAAAACTGGATTCTGTTTACTTCGATATGCACAAGGAAGAAGAGGGTTAACAATGAACGTTACTGACCAGATTTTTTCTTATGGTGACGGTAATAAGAATTATATCATTTTTTATTGTGTTTCTTATGATGAAGATTATTATGCGGACGAGGTTAGCAATCTTTCTCGTAAATGTTTTAAGCATGAATATACTGAAATCGTTGCTAAGTCTACTGTCCAAGCGGTTGAAAACGCAAAGAAAATGATTCCTATTCGCTTGAAAGAAACTGCTCCTTTTAGTTTCTTTAAAGATAAGAAAAATGTTAAGTTGGATAGTATTGAAGAAATCTACGTTCAAACTATTCATGATAGAGAATTTGTAAATAAAGGAGAATAAATAATGGCTGAACTTTTTACAGAAGATGGAACTTATAGAAATGTTCCTGTATATGATAACTTCGATTATATCTCTGACAATAAATCTGATGGCTTTGTAACCCTTTCCCCTATTTGGACTACTTCTGGTTTGCTCCTTCCTATCGCTCATTCTGATACCCCAGTTTATATGCGTATTCCTCGTGAGGAATGTATTAAGATGATTGATGATTTGCTGGATTTAAATGCGGCTCGTAAAGTTTTGGGGTTGACAATTAAGAAATAAAAATTAAGAAAAGAGGTACTATATATGGATAATAATATGGATAATAATATGAACAATAATGAGTTTTACGCTCTTTATTTTAAAACTAAAAACGATGGTAATTATCTTGAATCTCTAACCCCGGCTGTTCTTAGACAAACTCAACGCCCTGAAGAAGCTAAACGTTTTAAAACTATTTTTGACGCTAAAATTTTCTTTTTTGATAATTTTAAGCACATTCAAAATAAGTTTTTTAATTGTGAGGAGTTCAAGGATGTCGCTGTCGTAAAAGTAACTGTTAAATATAATGTATCTTTTTGTGATTATACTCAAACTTTTTACCCGGAGACTGAAAATAATAATTAACAAAAGGAGAATTAATTGTGTTTATTATGCTTAAAAAAGGTACAAAGTATATTCCTTCTCATATCCCTGAAAAGGAATCTAATAATAACAACGATGCGAACATCAATAAAATTATCGAAAATAAGCTGGAAAAAATTGGTGAGGGTAATGTTGACCCTAAATCTGATTATTATAGTGACACTTATAAGGTTGAAAAGTTAAATCGTTCTTCCCATCGTAAGGCTTTTATCGTTAAATATATGTTTACTTATGAAGAAAATGTAGAAGCTGATATTTCTCGTGGTTATAGAACTGTTCATCAAGCTGCTATTGAAGAGGATAACTGGTCTGCTGATAGCGTTGAACAGGCTATCCTTTATACTTATAGGCATTTCGGTAAATCTTATTCGTTTAGAAAGAAATATGGGGATAAAAAGAATTTGAAATTTTTGGGTATTTATGATGTTTATGTGAATTTACATCATTCCTATATCCCTGATTGTTATAGCGGTAGAGAGTCTACTTGGAATACTGAATTTAGAAACTATTGTAATTTTGAAAACAATTCTGAAAATAAGGAGTAATCTATGAACGATTCTTTAAAGATTGGTGAGTATTACACCCTCGTCCTTTATCGTAAGGATTCACCGTCAACTACCTTTTCCAGTTTTTATGAATATCTTTCTTATGTTGATGTTAATAACGATGTTATTAGAACTTCTCTTAAACCTGAACAAGCTATCCATTTTGATACCGAATCTGATGCTAAAATCTTTTTTTTTAATAACTTCGGTTTCTTTCAAGGTCATTATGGAACTAATCTTGTTGAAGTAGCTGTTGGTAAAATGACTATTAAATATGAAATGGAAATTTGTAAGGATTCTTATGTTCCTTATCAGGTAAAAGATGACGAATATAAGGAGTGATTGTTATGTCACCTGTTAAAAGTACAAAATATATCCCCTCTAAAGTAAAAAATAAACCTGTTATTAACAATTCTTTTGCTTCTTACTATAAGGCTTGTATCGGTTGTACTCATAAACCTTATTTGCCGTAGAAGTTTTATTTTCTTATCGTATATCTGAAAATTTTGAGTTAAAAAAATGTTACGATAATATTACAGTTTATGCTTGTTGTAGTTCTTCTAAAGAAGCTGTTGATTATGCTATGGAGAAGTGGGAAACAGTTGTTAGAAATAAAAAGACTTCTGCCCAAAATCGTGACCTTTCTTTTGTTCGTATCTCTCGTGTTTATGTGCAGATTGACGATAGTTATTGGAAGTATGATAAGGATAGTAAGGAGTGAAATAAAATATGCACTGTTTCCCTTGTTTTATTATAGGCGTTTTTGTTGGGGGTTTTGCTATTTGTGCTGTTTTATGGCTGCTTGATAATTTTTAATATTTTATTGTTTATTTATTAAGCCCTTGACAACTCCTTTCATTTATGGTATTGTATAAGTACCAAATGAAAGGAGTTGTTTTTATGACAACCATGATGAATGTAATTTGCATTTCCGCAGGTAACTATATTAAAAGAGAAAACGGTATGCTTTATCGTATTAAAAAAGGTAATTTTTATTATATTAACAGAGAATCTATTTGGATTGATTATGACGGAAATGCTTATGGTAAGGTTTATTCTACTAATAATGAGTATATCGGTCAGATGCTTTTGAGCCACTTCCAAAGTCTTTAATTTAATTCATTAGGGAGAATTTACCATGAAATTTCAACTTTACCGTGCTTTGAATTATAAACCTAATTGTGAGGAAATGCTCGAAAAATATCCTGCACTTACTAACTATAACTTTAAAGTGGATAAGTTTGGTAATAGCTATATAACTATTACTTCCATTAAACAGCTAAAGCAATTTGTAAAAGATATTGGTCAGGTAATCATTTTGTTCCCTGATAATGACGGCATTGAAATCTATGATGGATATAGAGAGTAAGGAGGATTAAAGATGTACGAACAGTATACTGATAAGCAGATTGTTGAAATGCTGAAGCCCAAATTAACTAAAATTATTGATGGCATGGATGGTATATTGGATGCCGCACTTGAACATTCTGAGAGTGGTAGAAACTTGATTAAGCTAATTGCCACTATCTACCGTTCAGCTTATATTCGTGGTCAGCTTGGTCGAAACTTTATTATTGGTGAAAAGAAAGATAAAGAATTAGTATCCCCTTTTAAAGCTGGTGATAAAGTAAAATTTCTTGACTTTAGTTTTGAGAATGAATCTTTGGTTGGTGGTCAGTTGTATCCACCTGTGAATACGATTGGTGAAGTTGTAGGAGTATTAAGCCCTGAGTTTTGTTTTGTTCAATGGCCCAAGGGTGTTACTTATAGCAATGGAGCATTGTCTTGCCCATGTAGTTTTCTTGCAAAAGTAACTGATGAAAAAGTAACTGAACCTTGGGTTCCTGCAACCAAAGATAATGTTAAGATTGGTAGTAAGATTAGGATGATTAATGGTAAACTTCATAACGAAAACCCAAGATGGTTTCCTGTTGTTGGAACAGTAGGTATTGTAAGGAATCTTTATGATATTAATTGTGATGTTCAATGGCCGAAAGGTACAACCAGTTGGCAGGATAAATGGTGGTGTAACTATGAACATCTTGAGGTACTACTATGTGAGTAAAACTTCATTAAAATAATAAATAATTCTCTATATAGCGACACTAAAGCTTGACCTCGTATACTCGGTCTCGCTAAATGGCAACAACACTTGTGTTGTTGAAGTCTCGCTACGCTTTTTCTCTTATGTTATTATTAAAACTTTTTAGAATAAGATATATTTAGGTGTAGTTATATATCTATCTTAAAGAAAAATTTATATTAATAAATTGATATGTTAATATAATCCTCTCTCATTAGGGTGACTGTAACATAAATTGTTCGCTTACGCTCCAATTTATTAACAGTCACATCTAACTATACGCACATAAATTTTATCAAATTTCTGATACTACAACACACCAATATAAAATTTTATTAAACCCTTGACAAATAGCTGATTTTATTGTATCCTGTCTGTGTAAAGATATATAAGCCACCTATAAGATAGCTCACTACGCTTACGCTGTGAGCTACGCAAAAGCTTGCGCTTATGCTATCTTTCAGGTGTCTATTTTTAGAAATAGGTTTATATTGTTCATGCGAAGCTTTCTTCGCTTTGCTCGAAACCTTCTTGAACAATTTATAAACTCTTTTCTAAAAATGCGTATTTTATATGTAGTGAGGTTGTTATGGATTTTAATAAGTTCTAACAGTGGTGTCAAAATCGAGGCTTTGTCGTTAAACTTCCTTCTGGTTATTCTAAGTTAATTAACCTTGAGGTTTCTTCTTTTGAATCTTTTAAAGGTATCTTTAACCTGTGTATGATTTTCTTTTATGAAGAATTCGACAGCGCCATGCTGTCGCTGAAATTATATAAACAGAGAGAAGAGGAAAAAGAAAATGGATTAAGAAAATTTATTGAAAAATATAAAGATTCTCCTACTATCCTTTATCCTTCTGAAGATTATAGTAGTCCTTATATTTATTGTAAGAAGGATGGAGAGAGCTTTGTTGAGAAAATTAGAGACGCAGGAGTAAATAAAAATAAAAGTAGTTGGAATCTTGATGTGAAATATTCTGACGAAGATATTGAAAAAGTGCTTAATTATCTTTTAACTCCTAATGTGAAAGATGGTAATTTCCCTATTGATAGATTGTTAAACTATATTAATAACTCCTAATGAGAATAGTGGTATTGTACCTATGGATAGGTTGTTAAACTATATTAAACAGGAAAATCCTGATTTAAAGAGGTAAATTATGAGTATTTGGAATTTTAAAAAGGATTTTAATAAAAATCCAAAGAATAAAATCCCTCAGCAAAATACTAAAAAAGTAGTAAAATATTCGGCAGAAGATATTGAAAAGGTCTTTAATTTCCTTTTGTCAGAAAATTTTGACGGTGATTTAAATTTTGACGTCATCCTTAGTAGTCTGGAACATACTGCTGAAAAAGGTATTAAATCTCAAGGTATTAGAAGTATTGGAAATGCTTATGAAAGTTCTGAATCAGCAACGTCAGTTGATGCTGAATCTAAACTTTCAAAATCTAACTGGTGTGATATTGGTAAGGAAAGTAGAGAAAAAGAATATAAAGATTCTGAATTGAAACATTGGGTTGATAGAGTTGCTGACAAGTATGACAGCGAGGATTGAGAAGTAGACTTAATTAAGACTAAAAAGTAGAATGAAAATAGAATAAAAAATAGACGATTTTTTGATTAAATCTTGTTTTAGGCTGAAAATAAAGAGAAAAATAACTGAACGGTTTGTTGAAACTTTTATTGTAGGATTATTGATAGACTCTCCATGAGACCTTTTTATCACCTTTTCTTAATCTGGTTACTTTTTAGGGAGAAGAGAGGGTAGAATTAACAAAAATTTTTCATTTTAGAAACTTTTTTAAAATTTTCACTTTTTTACAAAAAAACAAGCCTATCTCAAGGTTTTCTTGAAACAGGCAAAAATTTGTTCTGGTTAAATGGATGGAGTTCTTGAAGAAATGGAGCGCAAGCGAACATTTATTCTTAGAACTCCCCATACAAAGTAAAATTGTAAATATTATAAGGTAGGTAAAATTATGTATAGTAGTAGAAAGTTAAACGCACTTGCATTGACAAAGCAGAGGACATTTCCCAAGTTGAAGTGTACAACTTCACCCACTCATAAGATTAAAGACACAGAACTCAACGTAGAGAAAGATGTAGATTCTCTTGAAGTAGGAAAAGAGTATGAAATTAAGAGGACAGAGCTAAAGGAATCAAACCATGACCTGTATCTGATTGTAGGTTCTATTGATGGATTGCTCTTTATGAATGAGGAAGAAATCAAGTCACATTTTGATGTCTCTGTACTTTCCTCGCTTGGATTAAAAGTATGGGACGCACCGTTTTTCAAGACAGGTATGCAGATTGAGGAAAAGGAAGAGAAGTAGGATTTAAAAGATGTAAGGAATCTGGGATAAAATATAAAAACCTAAAAAGGTCAAAAAAAGTGAACTTCGATTTTACCAGTAATTACCGATGAAAAAACGACATTTTCAGAATAAGGGTTACAATACATAGTATATAATAATATATGAATTACACCTGTCATTCTGAAAATGTCGATTTTTTCCCGATAAAATATAGGAAAATTGAAGTTCAAAATTTTAGAGTCTTTTAGGTTTACATAATATTTGTCCAGTGGACAAAGATTTCGCCAGTGACGGACTTAATATTCTGAATCTGTTTCCGTAGTATCAGTGGGTAAGAAGAAAGTATCTTCTGGAATATCTAATTGTTTCTAATTAGAAATAAAGATTTGAGTTTCATGAAATACAGATTCATAATTGTCAGATTTGCGTTTGCTATTATTTATAATTTTAGGCCAAATTAAATCTGAATATTCCTATAATTCTTCTAAGTTAAAACCCATTGGGAAATATTCATTTAAATCAATATCAACAAATTTTTTGGTAAAATTATTAATCAAATAAGTAGAAGTCTTTTGATTGACAATTTTTAATTGTTTTCCTTTTTCTGACACAGTATTACCTAATTTATATCTAATCAAATCAGGTTCTTTTTCTTGTCTTTTCTTATTATTTTCTAAATCTGCTTTTTTAGATTCAGCATTAGTTAATAATAATGTTGTGGTCATAGATTCAATATTAAATAAAGAATCATCATCTTTGCAAGAAGATTGTTCTTTTTTAATTAAGTTTGGACTAAAGTTAATTTCGTAAGCTTGGTACACAAATAACGCACCAAGTTCTTTTTTTATTTTTTCGAAAATTAACTTTTGATATTTAAATTCTTTGTGTTGAGCATAAACATCTGTCCATAAACGGCATCCTAATTCTTCCATAACCTAATCATGAATAATCATAAAAGCATCTGTTTCTGGAGTAGATAGGGGTCTATCATCATAAGGAACTAAAATTGGCTATTTCTTTCCATCTTCTCTAATATAAGGATAATAGTATCCTGCCGCATTTTTATAAATAGAATTAATATCAAACCGCTTTTGATTTTTAAAATTAGGAGAAACAAATCCTCCTATTAAACGGGGTTGAATTCTAAATAAGCTTTCACTTGCTAAGGTTACAAGTAAAGAGTCAATCTGTTTAGAAATATTGCGACTCTTTCTTTGAGCATAATCTTTAAAAGAATTAGAAGTTGTTGCGGATACTTTTTCTTTGTTTTCTCTTGCTGTACGAATTTCTGATTTATAAGGTTTAAGGAAAGCATAAGATTCACCATAACGATTTAAAGCTTCATCTTCTATTTCAGTAAGAAGAGTAGTATCCCCATATCTTGCTGATTGAAAATCTTTGTTGTAAAAGCCTAACGCTGTAGCTATTTCTGATTTAGATATGAACAAATGATTTTCTCCCGTTAATTTGTTACACATATCCATTAGAGCGCAAAGACCATAGATATTTGTATTTTGATATTTCTTTTTCAATAAATTATAAGAAAAATCCTCTGGAGAAAATATTTGTATCTTTAAAAATTTAGTCCCTTTTCTCTAAAAAGAAAAACACAGAGACCAATTTTCAATTTGTTTTTTACGAGAAGATAATTTGGATGAAGCTGAGTAATCTGTTTCTTCTAATAGTTTGCATAATTCTTTGTACGAATATGTTTTATCGTTTTCTAAAGAAGAAGATACTTTTTCATATAATTGATTAAGAGTTTTCTTTGCCATCTTTTATATCCTCCTTCTTCTTTTGTTCGAAATCTTTTATAATATCTACCATATGAGGTAAAGTCCAAAGATTATAATCTTCTGAATATTCAAGCTTTAATTGTTCTCTAAGAAATTTAATTAATAAAGGTTGTAAATCAGAAGGAATTTTTGTTGTAATTGGTTTATAGGTTAGCCATTCTTTATCCTGTAAATATTCTTCTTTTGATTTAAATTTAGTCTTTTTTCTATATCCTTTGGTACTTTTATGATATTCAGGAATATGGGAATTTATCATATGATACCCTTTCTTTTTATAAAGAGCCCAATATTCAGATTCTTTCTCATGGATAAATTCCTCTGTATCAGAATCCTCCGCAAACCAGAGAAAATTTATATGAGTATCAGGCTCTTTAAAGAAGGGAATTAATTCTTTTGTTTGATAAACGTGCATATCAAATCTTTGTATAAAGCTTGTTGTGGTACTACCTACATAACAAGTTTTCTGTTTATAAGAATTCTTTTCTGAATCATTAAAAACAATATAAACTCCTCTTCTGTTCCAACTACTTGGACGAGAAGGATAACGACCAGTTAAAAGATAATTCAGTTTATAATTTTTTCGCCTATTTAAATCAGTTTGTCGTTTCTTTTTATCATCTTTTTCCTGCTCTTTATCTAAAATCTTTTTTACCTTTTTATCATGCTCTTCTTTAGATAAAACTTTTATTCTGGTGAAAGCTCTTTTATCCATACTCCATGAAAAACAGGTTTTCCAATAAAACAGCTAATTCTTTTTTGCTTCTCCATTTTTATAATAGTAGGCTCCTAAAATATTACATAGTTCAGCATAGCTTTTAACGCTTTTTATTTTTTGCTTTTTTAATTTTTCAATACAAGTTTGATAAAAATTTTCAAAATCAAATCGTATCAAATAAACTCCTCCTTCATAATATAATAGTTAAGTTAAGAGTACAGATTGTCAATTACATTTTGTCAATCAATTCTAAGAAGCGTAAATACAAATAGGCATAAATAGTTACACTATCTCAGCCTATTTCAATTTCTAATATGATTATATCATATTATTTTTCGTTTGTCAAGAGTTTTTTATAAAATTCTTAAATAAATTTTAGAAACAAAAGTAACAAACTGGTAACAAAAATTTTTACAAAACCCTTGACTTTCTCCTTCTCCTGTGGTATTATAATTATGTTCTTAAACGAGAACACCTTGGTTACATTGAGAGCCGTGTGTCAAAGCGCACATATATATTTCATTATTATAATATGTGTGTTAGGTAGGGCACTAAGTATGTGTTCTTCCGAAAATATGAGACAGAAACCTGAGCATATTCAACATTGGTTTCTGTAGTAAAAAGATAGGAGATACAAATGAAAAACCAAACTAACACCACAACTGAATATAGACATACAAACCTGAGCACAAACAAATACTACAAGCGTTTTCTTCTTAAAGCCGTGAGCATGATTGCTATTCCCATTATGACCGTGAGTATGCTCCCAAATTTTGCACTTGCGGATGATATGAATACGGCGAAGGAAAACGTGAACCACAACAATTTAATCGACACTCAAAACTTGAGCCAGACGGTACAGGATACTGATTCTTCAACTTCTTCAGGTTCTATTCATACCATCTCCGTTAACCTGAGTACAATCGAAATGGAGAATCCTTATCAAAGCGTAAACCTGAATGATAACAGCACTATTCCTGAACCTACTAATGATGTAACTGTTTACAACATTGAAGCGGAAAGCGTTCAGTACGATAACAGTTCTAATGCTGAAACTGAGAATGGTTCTCAAATTGAAGCCACAGAATCTCAGCCCACTTCTACTTACCGCTACGCTAATCTGGCCTCACTTACGAACGATGAACGATATTTAGCTTACTGTATTATCGCAGGAGAAGTTGGGTCTTGTTCTTATAGAGATAAACTCTATGTTGCTGAATGTCTTTACAACGCTAAAGTGCGTTGTAAGCTTTCTGACCACAAGTATTCACTCTCTCATGTTCGTTCAGAATATGGTTATGAAGGTTATAAAGATTTTAATGCTTTTAAACAAGAATGTATCAACTGTGGTGTAAACTACTACGAAGATATTATTAAAGCTGTTAATGAAGTTTTTGATAATTTCAATATGCCTTCTCAAGAATTTGTTTTGTTCTTCCATTCGGGTTATTCCAAATGGCATCAGAACGCTAAAACTATTTATCTTGTTGAAGATACAGGTGCTCACAAGTATTATGCTTTAAAAGATGTACCTGAAATTTAAATTGAGTTAGATAAAACATAAATATAACTGGAAAACCTTTTGCGTAAACACTAAGTAAATTTAATCACAAAATAATAAAATAAATGTCCACAAAAATATAAAACAAATAAGAAATAAATATTAAGAAAATAAAAATAAATAAACGTAATAATATTTATTCTTGTTTATCTTTTGCTTAAGTGTTGCGTAACTACACACAGCTTGAAATGTAACTGAATTAGACTGAATAAAAATTAAAAATCTGACTGAATGAATCAAACTGAAAAGAGGTTGACATAATATGCCAAGAGGTAGACCGAGAAAGAATCCTCTCCCGGTAGAAGTAAATGATAACGTAGTGGGAGAAAATAAAAACCCAGTTGAGACGGTCACTGTAAATAAATCCCCTCAGCCAATAAATAAAAAATCTCCCTCCGTAGATATAAATCAAATTTGCATGGCCTGTGGTGCAGTAGTCCCGGATACGCCGAATAAAATTGACCTCGCAATGTGGCTGGATACTGCTCCATATAAGTTTAACACAAAGCTAAATGATAAGGGAAGAATTATCCTCTGTCATAAATGTGAGAATCATCTCATTGAAGCTATTGATATGGAACTAAAGAAAATGGGATGCAAACAGAAGTTTGAATCAGAGCCTGAATCTGCCATGGCTGAATATCCTAAATTGAATCCTGACGCTTTTCAAACTTTTGTTGAGAAAAATAGAGATTAGAAAAAACAGAAAGATTAACTCCTAAGTATTACACTTGGGAGTTTCTTTTTTATTCCCCAATTATTTTTTATTTTTTCTAATAATATTATTAACCTCTTGACATTCTAACCTCAATCTGGTATACTTATATCATCAAAGGAAGCTAAAACAATTCTTTGAATAACATTGGAGGTTTTAAAATGAACGAAAACGAGAAGCTGAACGAAATGGAACTGGATACCGAACTCGAAGACATCGAACTTGAGGATACCGAGGACGCTGAAACCGAAGATGGAAACACCAAGGTAATGACTCCCATGAAGGCTATTCGTGCAAAGTGTCTGGATTGCTGTGGGGGACAGTATTCTGAGGTAAAAATGTGCCCCTGCACCAATTGCCCCCTGTATGATTTCAGACTCGGTAAGAACCCCAATCGCAAGCCGAGAAACTTGACTGAGGAACAGAGAGAAGCTTTGAGAGAACGTGCGAGAAAGGCTCAGGCGGCGAGAAAGAAGAAGTAAGAGAAAAAGTAAAAAAGAACAACTGAATTATTAGCTGATTTTTTCCTTGAGTTATTATTAATCAGATTTCATGAAGGTTTACTGGTAAGAGTATACTGGTGAATTAGGTGAAACAAAAAAGATTAATAATAACTCAAGGATTTTTTATGTGGTGGGGAGATTACCCCTAAAACCTGAAATAAATTTATCGGTGAACGTTGGCACTAACGTAGTGGGGGATAGGAGGAAACACCCGTTGTGGGGAAATAAAAGTGAGCGAATAGCGAACGGGGTCATGAATTAACGAAACATAGTATCCCCTCCGAACCCGGCGGACACAAAAGACCCCTGCACTTATGCAAGGTTGAAAACACTGGCGTTTCGTGTTTTCAAAAAACTGTGAATTGTGGGAGTTTGCGAAGGAGAAAAATATCTCCCCTGTTTGAATGGAAAAATTCCCCCGAATGGAAGGGAAATATTCCCGTATTAAACTAACCCACCCACCCTACCAATAGAAAATGAGAGAGAATTAAATCTTAATCTCGTCTATGAAACTTAGGCTTATCAAGATTTTTGTTTTTGTAAGTATTCATCTCACAGTTCACCTCCTTTCTTGTTTGTTTGACAAGCGTTTTGGATTCTCTGTATAAATATCGACACTCTTTAAGAAAATTGCGTTTATCTCTAATCCGTTTTCGCTTCTTCGGAATTTGTTCTTCTGGTTCTGGAGAATCTTGAGAAGAATCAGGTGGAGAAGTTTCCCTCTCCACCTTAATCCCTTGCAATTTCTGATACCAAGGTTCATTATCTAAATATAGATACTTACCCCGTTTCAGTTTTCGCAATCGTTCAATCTTCTCTTGTTCTTGTCTCTCTTTCTCTTTATCTTTCTTATCCCACTTCCAACCTTTAATAAAAAGGTCAAGCCAGATAAGAAAGAAACAGAAAGCTACGACTCTGACTGGGGGAATATCCCAAAACAAAATCGTAAGAAAGATATAAATCGGAATACCTATAAAATCACATCCTTTCTAATATATCTAATTTACTTCATATATTTCCAACTATCCTCCTCTCTAATATGTTCAACATTCTCAATAAGACTGGCACTATAAGCATTATCATAGTCAATGATGACAAGATTCTGCTCGTAGTAAATGGAATTGGCGATGATTTCTTCACCAGTGGTCAGAGTGATTTTAACCATGATTTTCTCCTTTCTTAACGCACACGAGTTTCTTTCTTAAGGACTGCGAAGTTCATAATGTAACAAAACACAGAACCATCGAAATCCTTTTCAGCCTGAATGAAAACTGAATCAGGGTCTTTCAATTGAGAAAGAACGGCATCCACTTCATCCCATTTATAAAAATACCGTTCATCCCCCCTCACGAAGACGGGAACGAGTTGTATTGAAATGAGAGACGACTTCAAGAATCAAAGAGTTAGAAACCTCAGTCAGCAATTCGTTATCGGACTCATGAACCTTTTCCATCTTTTTAGACATAATAAAACTCCTTTCTAAATTAACAAATGTGGAGACGTGGGAAGAGAGGTTTTACCCTCTCCTCCCATTCGGCTTACTTCACGGATTTTCCAAGAATCAAAAGGACAATGAAAACCACATTGAAGCAAAAGAGGTATCCTTCGAACGTCATCCACTAACCACCTCCTTTCATTACAAGCCTTGAGAATATTATATCACTCCTTTCTCAATGTGTCAAGGCTTACTGGTGATTAATGCTGCTTAAAGACAACAGCACCCAAATCCTTGCGCCAACATTTTTGGCACATCGAACAGGTGATGGTCTTATCCTTTTGATTGGGACAAGTCTGATACTTTGCAGGGAGAACAGGAGTCTTTTCAGAATCCTTGAAGTCCACATAAGCAACAGGCATATGGTGAGGATTCAAAACCTCCCAATCCTTGTCCCAAGCCGAGAAAATGATATTCAAGTTATCAGGGAGACTACCATTGTTATCAATCCACTGATTCACGAGAAAATACTTCTTCGTGAACGCCATGAACTTCATCTCCGGGAACTTTTTTGCAGTTGCGACCATGCCATCAATGAAAGCATAATCGGGGAGGTCTCCAGCGTCAAAGTATCTCATTCTAAGCAAGCCACAATGAGCCAGCTTAAACTGAACCTGATTCCAAAAGTCAACGGGGTCATTCTGATACAGACGATAGTTGCGATAATACGCACCCTGAACAGTTGCCATCTGCTGGGTGCCTTTCATGCAGTAACAACCCGTCTTCTTGCACGGAGCATCCTCACGGCAAGTAATAACAGGAAATGCGAGGTCAATCACCCCGCATCCCGTCTTAGAGTTCTTGGTGGTCATGTGAACCTCATTGGACTTCATGGACAGATGCTCGATGTACTCCTCACGAGACATGGTGAATTCCTTCTTCTGAGCGTTCTTCTTAGACATAATAGTTACTTCCTTTCAAAAATAAATTTAATTTGATAAAACTATTTTAAGCTTCAATCTGAGGAACAACTTTATCGAGCATAATCCGAAAAGGACTGACATAACCATAAGCTTTGTGGTTACGACCACGGAAATAAACATTCAAGATGTTATATCCCGTATCAGTAAGCTGAATCAGAATAGAAACATACTCAGCGGGCTTTTCATCAAGCACGTCAGCTTTGGGAACCTTGTACTCGACAATGTATTTACGCTCAATGTTTGCAGGAGGAGCATAAATAGTCAAATGAACATCATAACAATCAAGCTCCTTAAAATAGGTGTAAGATAGATTGATAGACTTGTTGGTAGACATAATTAAATCCTTTCTGCCATCGTAACCTCCGTGGCGGGATTTTAAATGAGATGGAATTGATTACTTAATAAAACGTTCACTTCCCTTAAGCGTAATAACACCTTTGCGGATTACTTGTTGAGAAGAAAACAGATAACTTTCAATGGGACGATTCCACTGCCAACAATCTTTCTTTGTCTCTCTGCCGATGTGAGACTTGTCACCTTCATAAACAGTTGTGAATAATCTCTTGTTTGCATAACTAAACGCAAGAGATTTAAGAATTGCATCTACTCCTTTCACTCCAGCCCACCACGGGATAACGTTTAATACGTTGGAACAAATGATTGCAACAACACCTCCTCCATTAATTTTAGAAATCTGTTCGATTTCAAGCATGAAATCAATATTGTTCCAGTAAGGGTCATAACCAATGTAGTAGAAGCCCTTAGAGTTAACAAAATCTTGAATATGTTGAGTATATCGGCCACAACCATAATCCAGAATAATGCCGATGGGATTTAATCCTCCATTTTGAGTTACCCATTCCACCCAAAGTTCTTCCCAATCAATCTTATTGTAGACAGCGGGAAGCTTAGAAGAGTTGATAGAAGTGTTCTTAGAGGTAATCACCTGAGCGTCAGTTCCCAAAGTAGTCATAATTAAATTTCCTTTCATTTTAACAGATGTTTGTTTAAACGTCAATGATAATAGTCTCAACAACAACGAGAAAATCTCCTACGATAGTAAAACCATAGGAAGAATACCTCAAACCGGGAATAGGCTCACAAGGAATTGGGTCATCGTGATACCCAAGTTCCGCAAGATATTCAGTTTCCTTTTCGGGATTGTGAGATTCGGATACCTCCTTTGCTTCTTCGTATTCGTCCTGAGTTTCAAAGGCGTAAATGTGAAGCTGAGTAGCGGAATCTGCGTAATCGTCAAAAGAGTTGAACAGGGTAGAAGTGATGTGTTTCATAATAAATCTCCTTTCAAATTAAACCAAGTTGATAACTTTCAAATTTTTGGAACCACATTTAGGACAATAATAACCATAAGGTTTACCACTTGCAATTTCCTTAACGGGTTTGGACATTCTTTGTCTTGGGCAGTTCCAACCACATTCGCAAACGATATTGTATTTATACTTTGCCATCATAATCTTCCGAACTTCAGGAGTTACTTCATTCTGCTGAACCGTTCGCTTAATGTCAAAAGGAGTGATATTAGAAAGCTTAATGGCTCTTTCTTTCCAAAGTCCAGTATGGCCCCAACCATTACGACTAACAGATTCTACACAATGAAGACACTCATGAAGAATGGTAGAGTGAAATCCAACTGGATTGGTTGCATGAAGGAATTCCTGACTAAACTCAATAGAGTATTTATAATTCCCAGCAACTCTCTTCCGACAGGCACGACCAACAGCTTTTACAGATTTCGTCATCCAAGAGACAGGAATGTGTTTGTCAACCATGGATTTATCCATAGGCCACATTTGGTCAAACCAGATGCAAATTTCATCCACCTCCTTCTGAATATCCTGAATGGTCATGGTTTTGGTATCAGTACGGGACAAAGAGGGGACAAAATTTTTGTAATCGAAAGCAACAATCGCAGAGTAGGTCATAACAAAATCTCCTTTAAATATTATTTCCCCGTATAGCCGATAGGACAGCTTAATTTTATTCCTCTCCTAAATCTTTTCTGGAAATGGCCTTGAGAACATAATCATCGGTACAGTCCTCAGACATTTCATTTTTCCAAAGATGGCATTTAAGTTTGCCGTCCTCTTCCTGACAATGGAACAAAGTCTGGTCAGGCTCAACAACACCATTGTGAGAGTCACGTTGGAAAGAAACGAACACTTCGTTATATCCTTTTTCGCATCCAGCATTAATGATAAAACGTCCAATAGGGGTATCAACAAAAGCAGAAGTGAAACCGTCAGTCGTGCTCAAACCAATCTTGTTATACTGTTTCATAATATAAATCTCCTTTAATAAAAATAATTTTTAAAAACTCTTGACAACATGGATAAGATATGCTATACTACAGTCAAGAAGTAAGAGTCCTATACCTCTTACGACTTGAATTCAGAGAGCGGTCGGCAATAACTCTCTCTGTAGTTATCTTTAAGTATTACACTTAAATCTCAATCATTCCTGCCAAAATGAAGGTAGAAGCATAAACGTTAAAGAAATAATTAACATAGATGATTTTCTACATATAGGACACCTCTTTTCTCAAATGAGTTGTATCTATATAAACAGCTTATAGGAGCTGGAATTTTCTTTTTTAAAAAGGAGAGAGTCCTACACCTCTCTCCTACCGATGTTCAATTCAACGCATTATCTCATAAAGAGACTATTTAGTAATACGGTTACTAAATAAACATTGAAGAAGTAGTCAACCTACTTAATCTAAGTCATGGCTTTCACCACCTTTCTTCCTTAGACAAGGGGAATCTATATAAACAGTTTGTAGGAACTGGGATTTTTAAAGAGCGAGTAAGCTTGTGGACTTACCCGCTCTTTTCTTTTTACCAACCGTAGACATCCTTAACACGTTTGCCAAGGGAGCGGGTGTACTTAGTAATGTCTTTTGAGGTTGCTTTGCCGTTATACAGCTTCCAGCAGAAATTGTCAAGCTGGTCAGAGGTGATTTCAGGTTTTACTTCACGATAAAGAATGAAGTGAGTTCCATCATGGTGAGACTGACGAGAACGAAGATTATTGTGAGAATCAATCCACCATTCACCGTACTCACAACTGGTTTTAAAACTGAGACAAGCGTTGATGTTGTGTTCATCGAGAAGATTGTAACCCATTCTACGACCATTCCAAAGGCCGATGTCCGCAATTTCAATAATACGTTCCTCAGTGGGAAGATTGAGATTGTAACATTCATCAACAAAATAGGAATTGTTAATTTCAATCATTTCGTTATAAAACTTGTCTTCTCCCCAGTCAGAATAATTAACCCCATTAAGGTCAAGGTTTTCTTTAATCCCCTCCATCCAATCTTCAAGATTCAGGTTGTAGTTACTCCAAATGATGTGATTGTTAGTATTTTTCTTAGACATAGATATACTTCCTTTCTAAAATAAAAATGATATTTTATGTGGACTTAAAATGTTTCTTTGAGCCACTCTCTCCTTAAATAAGGAATATTAGTCACGGGGAGCTCAAACCCTTTGATTGTATTTGCTTTTAGCAAATCTTCTTGAAAGGTTTTTGACTTAGGGTCATAAAGTAAATCAGAGAAACGGTAAAAATCGTGACGTAACATTGGAGTATCATCTGGTATATCAAAAATACCAATCATTTTCTCTGGGTCACGGAACCAAGTAGCTCCAGAAGGTTCACCAATGCTCTTCCACCTTGTAAAAATACAAGAGGAATCCCAATAGTCCCAACCAGAATAACCAAACACTAAAGATTCGACTTGCGTATGATTAATCTCATTGAATTTTTTCAAGAGATATTCATACGCTTCTTTGCTACTTCCCGTTAAGGAATACATCCCTGTCCAATTTGGGATATATGTTTCAATATCCCTTTCTACCATATCGGTAAGCACCTGAGAATTCTGAAAAGTGTAAAATAACATAATTAATCCTCCAATCCATAAAAACGGTCAATGGCCTTCTGTTCACGATGGTCTTCCTCAAGAGTCTTGAGAGTGTTTGCACACTCCCAAGGCTCAAAAGTGTTTCCACAGTCCTCGCAATAAAGTCCTCCATGAGCGGGGATAAGATGACTTCCACATACAGGGCACAAATAATCTTCGTTATACATATTCGTTCTCCTTTCTTAATGTTTATCCCATTTACCATGCTTTTTGTAAATGCGCTTGGGAATGTTTTCATAATCAGCTTCATACAAAGCTGTATCTTCATCCATAATGACCATCTCTCTTACATAATAACCTCCTTCTCCATAATGTTTCTTTGCACTGAGATACACATTAATGGTTTCATCAATGTCATCATCATACCAACCCCCTTCCAAATCCCACATAACATCTTCTTCGGTATCACCATCAGGGATACCTAAAGCTAAAGTGTAATCATAATAAGATTCATCATTTGACAACCTTGCCAACAGCCACTCACGATACAGGATAGCTCTCTTCTCAGCAATAGTTTTCTTCTTCATAATTTGTTCCTCCTTTAAATTGTTGGTTTATACTTAAATGGTGATTTTGCGATAATCACCGGGCTTACGAGTAGTTTGCCAATCTTCCCAGTCATCACGAGAAGGGCAAAGAATATAGAACCAAGTGGTTCCCATCTCAGTGTATAGAGATTTGTCGGGAAGAATACGTTCATCCATATACATGAAATTAGAATTCATGTAGTCATAGAGATACCCCTCAGAAGAAATACAGATGATATTGTCATCGGGAGCATATTCGCAATAGTCAATGGGATAAATATTCTCCTCAAGAACCCAGTTGGATTCATACTCTTCAGTTTCGGGATTCCAGCTTCCAACATTTTTGTAACGCTTGCCATTGAAATAAATAGCAACGTCATCGCTGATTTCTAATTCATCCATCCGATAACGAATTTGATTAACGATGTTTTCGATGTCCTTCTTGGTGTGAGTATACTTTTTCTTTGCCATAATTATACTTCCTTTCTTAATTAAAGTCAATTGTGAATAGGTACAAATAAAGAGAAAGCTGGGAATTACTTCCCAGCAATCTCGTCATAATTTTCTCGGACAGAACGAATTCGACTTTCGTCCATAATGATTCTGCGCTCAATTTCTCTCATAAGAGCGGAACGGAAAAGATTATAAATGTTATAATCGTCCCACTTAACGAGCCAACTGTCCTTATCCTCACCCAAACAGGGAGAATAATACTCTTCACTGGGGTTTAAGTAATAGGTATCTGCGATACTTCCTTCTACTGAGTGATTAAGGAAATAACCTTTGTTTTTACCAGCAGAGCTGTAAGAAAGCCACATTCGGCAACGTTCGCCAGTATCATCTCTACAAAAAGAAATCTTCAGGAAAATATCAATCGTACCTTTCACATTGAAACTTGTAGCCGTCTCACACAACCCAAGAAGCTGATTGCATATTTCAGCCCACTTAGCAGTACCAATAGCCTTGATACGAGGAAGATAGAATTCCTCAGTGCGCTCACGAATAGTCTTGGTGTCGTTCATTTTTTTAATGAGTTCCATCATCTCGATGTCTTCACTCTCCTTGCAAGCAACGGTAACAGTCATGTTCTCATAAGTCTTAGTAGTCATATTCTACTCCTTTTCTCCCCGTATAGCCGATAGGTCAGCTTTATTGATGCGTTGATAATTTATCTTAAAGTTGTGTTAGTCACGAGGAGAAACACGAACATTAAGTTTACGTTCCTTTGCAAACTCACACAAAGCTTTAAACTCTTCAGTGGTAATAGGTCTATTGGATGCACCACGAGCCTGAACAATAGACTTGTTTACAATTTCAATTGTAACCAAAGACTGAGTTTTCGTTTTTGCGTCACGCAGGAACAAGATACGAGAAAGACCTTGGCAACATTTAAGGATGTAAGAAGCTACACAATGATTGAGGTTATAACCTTCCTGTTTAACATCATCAATAGTCGCAGGATGTGTAACCACATATTTCTTATCTTTTGTAGTGTAATCCTTATAATCCTCATAATGTTTTGCAAAGGAAACTTTCTGTGCCTCAGTGGGATTGATTTTATAGTTACGAGTAAGAATGTCGTGAGTCTGCTTAAGATAGCAAGTATACAAAGAAGGCTTTACTCCCATTGTTTCACACATAGACAAATAATCTTTCAATACGCCTAAGAAAGATTCCAATGACTGGAAGCCTTGATTACAACTTTCTTCACAAACATAATCCATAAATTTGCCAAAGCTGTAATGTTTATAAAACAAAGCTTCTCTAAAATTATAGGTATATCCGACATAAGCCTTAAGCAGAGCAATAGTAAGGAAGTCTTCGTTGTAAGCAACCTGATTAAAGCTCAGTTCTTCTTTCCAATAATGAGCTTTTTCGATAATATCAATCCATTCGGAATTTGTGTAATGGAAGAAATCAGAAGGAGTGTAGTCTTTATTTCTGGTAATACTACAATTATCCCCAAAGCTCCCGTTAATTAACTGAGTAATGATAACGAACTCTTTCAGGTATCCTTTTTCAATCAAGGAATCATAATCTGCTTTAGGCAAGCCAAGAATCTTGTGAATGGGTTCAGCCTTATCAACCTTGAAAGAAAGTAAAGTTTTCATACAATCCATTGGAGCTGTCTTCAGGATAACTTCGGTGGAAGCATTGTTCCTCAAACTTTCATCAAGAGTATTGTAAGTAACCCCTCCTTTAAAATCGGGAATATCATACATCTGACGAATAAAATCATCAGCCAATCCTGTATTATACAAACTTCTTCTTCTAAGAGGTAAACCATTACTGCAAACAGGAAGTGCATTGTATTCCAAAATGGGGGTAACAGTTTCACTAATGATTGTGAAAGCACAACGAGAATTGTTGGTAGCAATTTTATAATTATATTTTCTGGAGACAACTGCTCCCAATGGGAAGCTATAACCAACAACTACTTCAAATTCTCCTGCTTTTCGACTAACTTGGATAAATTTGCAAGTTTCATCGTTAGCATCCACCGCAGGAGCACCAGTCAGAACATCAAATTCCGCATCAGCAGCCATACGACTCTCGTAATGAAGGATAAAACGCTTTTCAACAGGAGTAAATTTAGCATTGTACCTCTTAGCATACAAACGAGAAAGTTCCTCTCTCTTTGTTTCAAGCTGGTCGTTAAGGGATTTAATATCCTTATTAATGTTGTAAATGGCTTCAGTGTCAACATAAGAGGTGAAGAAATCCTCATAGTTATGGTCGGCGGTCTTATAGAACTCAGCGATGTAGTTAGTAGACATAATTCAAATCTCCTTTAATAATTAATAGATGGATATAGATGTGTTGATAGGGACTTTATTAAAGGGGAGGTTTCCCTCCCCGGATATTAGATAAGTTCACCAGTGTAATTGTAAAGCTTACCATCGACCTTCTCACGAAGCTCATGGAACTCACGAGACTTCAAGACTCCAAGGATTTGCTCCTTGCGTTCAGGCTGGTTTTTATAGTAATCGTTATTGTAATTCCAGTGACGGTCGAAAATGGCTTTGGAATCCTTTTCTTTAAGAGCCTTAACAGGAGTATAGAGGGAAACGGTAACATCTTCTCCCTTGTTGTTCTTATAGGTAAGTTTAATGTAAATTTCGGGACTCGGAGTATAAGAAGGAACATAAGACTCAAATTTGTAATCCTTCAAATAAGGATATTCACGGAGAAGTGCTTCCTTATAGACCTTAGCCAGTTTACCAACTTGCTGATACTTATAAGGAACACGATAGCCAATAGCAGGAAGATAAACAGTGCGATGGAAATCGGTGTTACCCTGATATTCCTCAAAGCTATGACAACGTTCAATGCACTCACGTTCATAATTTTTCTCCCAATAACCATCAGGAACAACACGGTCTTGAGGGATATAATGGATTCCGCAAATATCTCCAATAGAGAGATTTTTCAGTACCCATTCAAGAGTAGACTTGGAAAAATATTCTTCCCAGACATTCCAATTGTTGATGTAACGACCAGCTTCCTCCCAAGTGACGCCCATTTTGTCAGTATGGATGGGAGCGTCATAAGAATCATAAATAGGATTACGAGAATTAGTAGTCTTACGCATAATAAATACTTCCTTTCTTAAATACAGATGTTGATAGGTTTGAATGATAGATGAACAAATGGATAAAATGCGAGTTTTATTAGTGTTTGTTTCTCATCTCCCAAATGACCTTTTTCCCAGTAATTCTGCTGTATTCGGGCAATTCCCAAAGAGCGTCAAGTGACTCTCTTGTGAATTCATCCTCTGCAATCGGATAGGAAAAATAAAAAGATTTCTTTCCTACATAGGTGTTTGTAGGTGTAAACTTGTCAATCACAACAAGATAGTAGCGATAATTGCCAGAGAACATCGCTGTATCATTGTAACTGTTGACGTTGTACACTCCAATTCGTTTCATTTCTAATCTCCTTTCTTAAATGAGAGGGAGAGATATTGCACTCTCCCTCATTGTTGATACTTACTGAACAGGCTTACCCAGCCACTCAATGTTTTCTGCTTTAATAGTCAGCACACCAGAGTCGTTAGTGGAAGTGAAATAGCTTTCGGGGACATAACCAGTAGCCCTCAATTCCTCCTTGGAAACTGGACGCCCATCGAGGTAAAGTTGCGTTTTAGGCTTGTTAGGAGTATCATATACACGCAGATACTCAGAATACTGACCAGCCTTGTTTGTATGACAGATAACTCTGCAAGAATCATCCTTCCACTGACCCCAAGGCAAACGAGTCACATCCTCCATCTTCACACCCTTGGCTTCAGCTCTTGCAATTGCTTTCTTAGTGTTCTTGTAGCTAATACCAAGACGGAAAGTACCAACTACACGCTTAAGAACAACGACACCAGCCCTACGTCCAGCCGCAGACAGGGTAACGGTGGTCACATATGACATTTTAAACCACTGACCAGCCTTGATGTTAGCAACCTTCAGATTCATGTACTCAGTATTCATAATATTTCCTTTCTGCCCGTAAACCCGATAGCTCAGGATAATAAATTTGGTTATGATAAATGGAATTATATTGCTTTGAGATTAAATTTCAACCTCAATGATTCTACCATCCCAGTTGTTAGAACCAAACATCTCACACCATGCAACTGTGTAATCATAATCGTTCAGGTCATCAATGATTTCTTCCTGAACAAATTCCTCAAGGATTTCTTCCAGTTCATCCATATTGGAAACTTCAACATCCCAGTTGTCTGTGTCAACATAACGGCAATACTCACACCACTTTTTAAATAGATAGATTTTTGCTTCATCGAAATCATCGAAGAATTCGGGAGTACCAATCTCACGCTCACAGCAGTCAATGTACATATACTTCTTCATAATGTTTTACTTCCTTTCTTAAATCACAAATGTTTGTAGTTACTTATTCGTCTTCGCCTTTGCAGATTTTCTCAAGTAGATTGAGAACCATTTCGTCTCTTTGTTCGATGTCATCAAACATGACCGTGACTTCTTTAAAAGTCTTATCATTGGTTAGTTTAATCATTCCACGAGACCGAGGAACATACTCAATAGTAATCATTTTCTCACCTCCTTAATTGTTATTAGCCCAAACAATGAGAATCTCGTCATCTTTTAAGGTTGCCGTTCCTTTACTGTCCATTGTGAGCATATAAGGAACATCAGGATATTCAGTCCCATATTCACTTACCCAAGTGTAAAACTGATTATCTTTTAGATTAACGGTTGCAAATGTAACTACTCCATCTTTTTCAGCGGTTTTTTCTGCGTATACAAAATACACATTTGGTTCAACTTCTATTTCTGGAGTCGTTACAGGTGGCTTCATTCCTGTGAAAACAAGAACCATAATCATAAAAGCCAAAGCCCAAATAACGGAGAAACTCCAAAGAAACTTGGGATTATCGTACTCACAATAGAGCATTCCAGCCATTAAAATTGCAAAGATAACAACAAGAATAATCATAGTAGACATAATTTTTCTTCCTTTCTTAATCAATTGGCTACGCCAAATATATCATAAAAACAACCGTTTGTCAATAGATTAATAAAAATCTTTCACCTCCTTTCTCTTATCTTTATACTTGCGGTTGTTTTCATACCTAAATTTACCATGCCTTTTAGCTACGGCATGACGGGCTTGAGCTTGAATGATTCCCATTGTCATCAAAGAACTTAAATCTTCAACCTGTTTTTTCATATTAACCTCCTTATGCAATTACAAATTCGTTGAGTTTATAATTACTATGGTCAAGATTATTATTGCTACCAGAATATCCTTGACCAAGATTGAACAGGATTCTGAGAGAACAATAAATTTGAACATCCTTCAACCAATCAATCACAAACTGAATAGCTTCAGGATTATTGCCTAACCACTTATTATGGTTTCCATGAATCTGAATAATACGAGAATCACCAACTTCAATGGTGTAAAAACTCCTATCTGGCTCAGAAACCTTTCTCAAGAAAAGAATGTTTTTGTATCCAGAAGCCACAGATTCAAGATAGCTACCAACACAATGGCTAAGGCTTACTCCTTCATTAATAATGTCCTTTGGTTCACGAGGAACAATGATTTCAAATTCATCTCCAATCTTTTCGTACTTTTCAATTCTCTTTTTATTGAATTTATCCCACCTTCCATCCTTTTTTAGACTGTTATATCTTTGAGCGTTTACAATATCTGTATACTGGTCGTGCATCCATTGAAGTTCTCTGAGAGTTTTAGCCTCAAACGGATTCATATTGGGAAGAATTTCACGAACCCGGTCACACATGGTATAAACCGTATCTCTAAACAATCTAATAACATCAATCTCAGGATTTTTGTCTTGAAGATTAATTAGATTTTTAATGTTTTTTCTATTTTGGTCTGTAGGAGTGAATCCTTTCATGTTCCATTTGAAATAATCAGGAATCCCAAGAGAATTTTCTCTTAAAGCTAATCCTGACCAATCCGCTGCTTTCGAAGCAAACTTGAAAATTTTCCGGGATTTCTTTTCATCCCAATGAATTACATCATCGCCTCCAATCTGTTTAATAAATTTAATACTGGGTAGCGTATTTTTATATGGGTCTCTAAGCTGTTCAAGTATCTTAAGCTGAATCTTATTCACTCCTAAATTTTCATATAAAGTTCCTGTCTTTTTAGGAGTTGTCTCAAATTTATCTCTCAACAAAGTTGTTGGAGACCAAATCATTTTAGACATCAGATATTGGTATCCAGCTTTTCCGAGCTTCTCAACTATTGGATATTTTAGAATATAAATAAGATTTACGAGAAAACTTTCTTTGTTTAGGAACTCGTTGTTAAGCAAAACATCAACGCATCTGTCGATACGCTTAACCTTTCTTAACTCATTGAAGTTAACAATATGTTCAGCGGGGCATGATTGATAGCAGTTGTTAGCTGCACATGAAATCCACTTATCGCTGCTTTTCTTTAAGATGAATTCCTCCTTTTCATTGAAGAAAAATCTATACTTCTCCTTGTATAATAATTTTTGAGGGAGATATTTACTACTGGTATAATATCTAATTAACACCCCGTCTTTATATGGAACACAAACAACGCCGCTGTCACTAACTTTAAAGAGACTAAACAGGTATTCATTGGAGAAATCAACCAGTTCCTCAGATTCCATAAGAGCTTTCTTTACGCTGTTCTCTTTCACAGGACGTTCAGCAACTTTTTCATACCAGTTACCAACTCTAAAAGGAATCCAATGAATGTTATCATTCATCCATTCTTCAGTTGCCTTAAATCCGAAGAAAACCAGAGCTTGTTCGTCAAAATATCTGTTATGAATATTTTGAGGAAGGTCTGACTGTAACCAGTGACGAAGAGTTTTGTCGTAAAACTTTCCATCTTTTTGGAGATAAGAAAAGCCTTTAATGGCCTCGCCGTTTTTGAACAGAAAATATCTTTCATTATTAATGTCAGTATATTCCCATGTTCTTTTTTCTCCATCTTTGGCTCTGTTGCCTTTCATTGCAACAGACGCAATTTCAAGAGCATCAATCTCTTTATGGTACTTGCCATAATACGAAAAGATTTCTTTCTTGGCAGACGTAACAGAAATCTTCTTATTGGTTTTATATGGGAGTCTCATGTCTCCACAATTATCAAAAAGATAATCGTGCTTGTAATTAACAGGAGCACGTTCAAGAAATTCAACCTTTCCCGTTTTAGGATAATAGAAAACTGGACTCTTTTCAACTATTTTCCCGCCATATTCAGTACGGAAAGATTTGGTTTTATCCCATTTAATAATAACAACAGGAGTGAGATTAGAATCAGGGGTTGCGGAAAGATTCTTGATGTACTCGATAGCTTTCTCGAAATTAATGGTAGACATAATACTTTATCTCCTTTCAAATTAAAACGACTTAGTTGTTGGAAACAGGATTGTAAACATAGGAAGCAACCTCCCATGTTTTACCAGATTGGATTACATGAATCATTTCTGGTCTCATGATTCTAAACTCTTCAACCATAGCTTTCGCTTTGGCGAGAGAAGAACAAGGAAATCTGGAATATTCTACATAATCATCACAGGACTTGCGAGTTTTCTGAGTGTTCATATCTGTACCTCCAAAAATATTTTACAAAAGTATTGACAAATGGATTTGAATGTGCTATATTATAATCAAGAAAGAGAAATCTCGAACTTTCTCAATCTTAATTACAATCTTCGTAATAATACGGTGCGTTGGGCCAATATTAATTACGGTTGTAGATTACGAAAATCTACTGATAGTTATACTAATAACTAACATGAAGGATTCTCTTCATATCGTCACTCCTTTCGGTTTGATGTATCTATGTAAACAGTGTTCGAGCACTGGAATTTTCAAATTAAAGAAAAGGGTAGGAGCTTATGGACTCCTACCCTTTATCTTATTGCTTAGAAGCGATTAAAACAAACTTTTGAACTACTGTGCTCGTATGAGGACAAGAGGAGAATCACTCCTCGTCATCTTCGTCTTCCATCTCTTCCAACTTGTGCAGCTTGGCCTGAGCACGAAGCTTCAGAATCTCCCGGATGGCTTCCTTGGGAGTGTTGTCTCCAATATCGGAAGCATCAGCAAGCTCCTTGCCAGCCATGTCGTAAATCTTCTTGGATTGGTAGCTGATAACGCAATCCTTGTCTTCGATTCTCACCTGTTCGTCAGGCTGGATGTTGTTCTCGTTCATGGAAGCTTCAAAGTTCACCTGAGACATGACTTCCATGACAAGAGCCATGCCCTTCTTGTTGCTGTTGTCAACGATGCGCTGGATTACCTTAATACCAGCTTCACGGTCTGCATCAGAGACAGACCCCATTGCACCAATTTTAATGTTGTCGATGTAAAGAAACTCCAAATTAGACCCATTTTCCTTCATAAGCTGGACACGATTCATGTTCTTCTTGTTGTTGTTGATGTTAGCCATAATAAAATCTCCTTTAATTATATTTGGAGTATTGAAACTCCTTAAAATATTTTTCTTCGGCTTCTTTTCTTGCTTGGGCAGCATCTTCAAGATTATCGAAATATCCTAAGTGTATAGTTTTTCGATTAACTCCTATTTGAGCGCACCATTTTTGACTCCTTTTGCACCAACTTACGCCTGTTACCCCAGATGTATTAGCTTTTGTTTTGCATTTGTTTCGACTATTGTTTAATGGAGTGGTTATTCGCAAATTACTCTTTCGATTATCTACTATTGGATTAGGATAATCAGGATGTGTCTTATGGTCTACTATTTCTCCATCTTTAGCTCCCATTATTATTCTATGTAACAACAGGAATTTTCCTGATGGATGTAAACGATGAACAACATGACCTTGACTATTAAATTCCCAATAATACATATCTACTTTTTCTTTATCTTCTTTATCAATAAAGAAATGGTTCCCTTTATCTGTTAAAACATTATAATAATCTCCTTTGTCAATGTAAGTGTTAAATTTCTTTTGGCTTTTTCCAAGTTCAGAAGCTCTTTCATCGTGAATACAACCACAAGAACGAGTAGAACCTTTGATTAGATTATTACCAATTACTATCAATTGGGTTTTCTTTTCACAGGAACACTCGCAAAGCCATTGTGTACGATGAAACCCTTTTGGACTGATATAATCTTCAGCTCTTCTTAAAACTCTTAATCTGCCAAAAGTTTTTCCTGTTAAGTCCTAAAATTTACCCATTTATATTCCCTCTTTCTTTTTTAATTGGAGTACAGGATATATTTCAATCCTGTACTCTATCAACCTTTAGAGCTTTTCAATCAGTTCTTTCGCCTGATTTTTGAGTGCAACCAAGATACCAATCTCGGTGCAACAATGACTGACATCTGCGTTTGCATTGTGAGCCATAGCTTCCTTTATCTTTTCAGTTTCGGACTCAATTGCCTTCTGGAGTAGGTATTCGGTTCTGCGCTGAAGATAAATCTTGTCATCCATATTAGTTCTCCTCCTTATCAATATTAATGGATGTGAGCACCAATCCTGTTACACATTCACACCCAGTTTTCAATTCTTCCTCAAAATAGGAAACCATGGACTGAATCTTTCGACCGTATTCCTCCGGTTTAAAATAAGGAATGTTAACAACATCCCAATCGGGACATTCAGGATAGTCATGATTTACGACCAGTTTTTCAATCATTTCTGTTTGATGCTTAAAATGTTCCAACAATTTCTCAATGGAGATAAGGAAGCAATCTTCATTACCATCGTGTTCAGAGGGTCTGAGCAGGGAAACAACGTGGTCGAAGAATCCTCGATTAGAGGAAGAGAATACAGGATAGAAATCATCAGCATTGGTATTAACGACCAGAGTATAAATCTTAGACATATTTTAACATCCTTTCTTTAATACGTCAAGAGTTTAATAAAAATATCCATAATATTTTATAAAGCCCTTGACAAACACAAATGTATTTGGTATAATACAATCACCAAGAGAAGTTGACCTGTAATCCTCTCTTGATGATTGTATGAGTCTTAACCACGCTCGTTAATTGCGGTTATAAATGACTCTGATTGCAAAGACCTATGCAACCATATCAATGAAAACATATCTTTTCATGTGATATACTCCTTTCATATTTAATTATATGGAAACAAGCTTTACAGGAGCTTGGAATTTTTGAGAGAGAACCGTTGGGGACTTACTTCGGTTCTCTCTTTTGTTTTGTTTACTTAATCAAACCGTTCAGATAGGCACGAACCTTTTCTGCGGGATGTCCTTCGTACTTATCAGTACCCTGAGCTTCATCGAGGAACTGCTTGCAAGAACCACAAGCCTTCATTCCATGAACAAGCAAGGATTCCTTTTCGGGATTATCCTGAATGGGCTTATAAACAGAACGCAAACCAGCAAGGATACGCTGAGTGTAAGCCATTTCCTGAGAACCCCATCCGAGGCGCTGAATTACAGAAAATACAAACCGGAGAGCATCTTCACCTCCAGTCTTCTCGATTCTATACAGTTCTTCAATCGCATTGACGTTCCGATTACGATTAATGGAAGTGTTATAGTTAACCTTTGTAGTTAACCCAAACTCCTTAAGAACTCTGTCAATGTTCAGAGCGTTTTTGTGCTGAGCACACAAATCAGCCTTGTAGCGTTCATAGCCACGGATGTTTGTATGTCCTTCATTCTGAGTGGCAAACAAGTCTGCCTCTTGAGCCTGAGTAAGACCCACAAACAGCTTAACCACCATAGAATCAACGGGATAACCCATTGCTTTCATAAACAGCAATACACTTAATGTATGAGCCCCATCCATAAGGAAGATTCTCCATTTTCCATTAACTTTACGGATAGAAGCCGACTTTACTTCTACTTTATTGATGTCAAACTTGTTGACAATCTTGGCAACCTCGAAGTTTCTTACTTCTCTTTGGTAAGCCAAGTCCACATTGGGGATAATCAAAGGAATTTCTCTGATAGCCCAGTTGCGATTGTCGTTGCGCTCTTCGATTTCTTTCTCGACAGAGCGCTTAAACGCCAAAACCAGATTGTTCTGGTCATCCGTGAGTTTCTTCGGCTTCATGCAATCGAAAACGATTTCATCAATCGTTTCCATCTTGGTAGAGAAACCTTTTTCATTCATCATCTTGTTAGTCATAATAGACCTCTTTCTCCCTACTGTGTAGGGTATTAAAATATTGGAGCTCTGAGAACTCCATGATACCCAAGGGATGTTTCCACCCCTTAGGCACGAGCAATCCTCAGAAGGTGAATTTCTGAATATTGTCATAATGCTCCATGTACTTGAGCATTCCAACTGCATCTGCGTGAGACACAATATCTTCAAGATTTCCACAATTGTAATGGAAACCAAAAATGGTTCCACTTGCAGAACTTTTATTGCTGAACTTGAAAAGATAGTAAGCATCCTCTCCTCTCCCAAGATAAATAGCATTGGCAAGCTGGTTATATTTCCGAGCATCGCTTAGAATTCGATTTTGCTCAATGATGTTGTAGAGGAACGGAGCACCTTCCTTAAGTGCGTCATGCTCATTAAGTTTACGAGCGTTCTCAAGAATCTGTTTCTTCACCTCCTTGGGAGCAGAATCCAAATTGGTTACTTCAGAAGAAGCAAAACGACCACGTTCATCACGGGGCTGAGAAGAGATGGAAGAAACGATGGACTTGGAATCGCTGGACTTAGTAATATTGATAGACATAACAATTTCCTTTCTGGCTTAAAAGCCTACAAAAATATTTATCCAAATTTGCCAAAAACTCTTGACAAACTTGAACCTGTGTGTTATCATACAATCAAAGAGAAGTCCTACAACTTCTCAATGATGTATGAGCTTCGTTTATAACGAGGTGGTGTTAATTTTTGTTATAAACGATTCTTACAACTCTAAGGTTGTAAGCGTAGGAAACATAAAAGATTCTCTACATTATTTTCACTCCTTTCACAATTTAATACTTAAGTGTTAGCTATGTAGGTTACTAACACCAAGCAGAGTTTTAACCATCTACACTGACCGTAGATGCCCACAAGTTCGGTTGTGGGTGCATTAAACACTCTATTGAGCCCTGAATATATCCACAAAATCGTGAATGTATTCAGGGCTCTAACAATGCTTAATATTTGTGATAATTTACCGTATAAGGCCGATTAGATTTCCAATCAACCTTGTTGACTAACCACTTTGGTTTGCGTTCATCATTATTCAAGCGTTGAGCAATTTTCCTTGCAAAATCAACGGTCTTGAACCGACTGATTTCTTCATCCTTTAATTTGATGGTCATGGATTTCCCATATTTGTTAATTACGGAATAAGTCATATTCACTTCACCTCCTTCTTCAGAGGCGCTCTCCACACCTCGGTTTTATTGCCTTTTCTATCATAGTGCCGATAAGCACCATAATGGAGAGACTCATTCATATATTCAGGACGAGTTCTTACTCCATCCCGAATTTGCTGAACCGCAAGCTCGTGAGCCTGAAACACCGGACAGCTTTCGCAAGACCCTGCAAACATCCCCTTGCAAATGTTTGCACAAAAGTTGCTGTGAACTTGATTTGCGTACTTGAGAGACCAAGCAGTGCTTAATTTTTCAATAGTACGCTCCACGGGGACAGCCAACTTCATGGTATTTACCTTTTTCATATTTCTGATGCTCCTTTTTAAAAATTTTATTCTAAGATTAGAATCTAAACGTTTCTCTCACAATTGCAAGATACCGTTCATCCAATTCAACTTTTGCCGAATTGGTAAAGCCTCTCAGCTTCTTGTACTGAAAGGCTATGTTCGCCAAGGCTTTTTTAGTCGGATTTGGAGAGGTCTTGGCTATCTCAGTAAACAACTTAACATTGCCTACTGTTTCTCCAAATCTCTTCACTGGGCCTTCGTATTTGAAGACCAGTAAATATTGGCCTATATCAACCCACCTCCTTCATGGGTATCTCTACAAAAGTAAGATACCTTACAACTTCTGCTGGGGTCATGTCAGAAGTGATAATACTATGAATAATATTATCAAATCTGATTTCGCTTACTCTCTTAGCAATAATTGTTAAGAGAGAAGTAACATCCTGTCTGGTTCTCCATGTAACCAGACCGAGCTCTGTTAAAAGTTCCCTTTTACTACGAACTTTCTGTTTGTAGACCTTCATAATCGTTCTCCTTTCAAAGAACAAAAATATTTCTATAACCCCTTGACAAATAACATCAAGTGTGTTATAGTTTAGGTGTAGAGGAAAGAAGACCTGTATCCTCTTTCCTCACCTATTATTATTTTACTTCGTCATCAGTTCAGACGGTGGATAACGAAGGTTGCTACGAGACAAAGCTCGTAGTCAACAAACAGTATTTTCTTCATTATTTGTTGACCTCCTGAAGATAATACGAAACACAACTTAATACAGGTTAAGTTGTATTAGACCTCCTTCTACGAACGGGTAGTTGGAGGTCTTCTTGGATAGGGCCATTTGTTTATACTCGCTGACCCTTCAGGACGAGTTACTGGAAATTACCAGTTATATACCATGGGAAGACACATATCTCGGATAGCTTCAAAAGCCTTGTCGAAAGAAGTAATCTCTATAGGAGTTACTTCTTCGTTACCACGATATTGTTTAATAGTAACCGTGGTAGGTTTTTCATCATTCTTATAGAACGTCTGATACTGTGCCCCGTCAAAGAGCCAATTCATACTCATAATGACGGACTGGACATCTTCTGCGTCAAGAGGGGAAATTTTTTGGAAATGCTCATAAAGAGCAACCAGAAAGCAGGGAGGATATTCCCAATTGTTAGAAATATCTTCCCGATTATAATAGGCAGTTCTAATCTTATTGAACTGCTCAAAAGCAGCGTGGGACATTCCATCGAGTCCACTAACGATATAAGAAGTGGAATTGCGATTCTTCTTGGAGTTGTTGATAGTGGTATTCATACGAGTAGTCATGGCTGATACCTTTCTTTGCCTGTCCCATACAGGTCTTTAAATTTAGTGCTTGGGGATGTTGGGATAGCACCTGTTTAAAGGTACAGATGCTTCAGGAAACCTTTAGAGCAAGTTATTTCTCTACTTCATCAGCGTAGAGTACCCACTCCTCGCCAGCATGGTCGATAATGTGTACTGCATAGTCACTACCATTAGTTCCTACCACCACTTCTTCAGTGGAAGAGAACCAATTTTCCATCTCCTCATTAGTAGGAATGGTGTGCTTGGAAAATGCTTTACCATCCTCTACACCCTGATTGTAGGATGCTTGCACATCTGCGGGGGTAATGTCATGCTGATTATGGTAGATAACCACCATAACCAATATGCAGGAGAGAATAATGGTTGCCATCAGAAGCAACCAGTTGATGTTCAACTTCTTATGCTTCTCAATAGCACCAACCACCACGAAAATAATAGTGGTGAAGATGATAGCAACGATAACACCAAGAATAACATAGATGGACATACTGAATACCTCCAAGATTTATTACCACCAGATTCTTCGACCTTTTAGTGGTGACAAGGCCATCCACTCAACCTTTTCTCATGACGGGCTTGTGACCGTCCAATGGCAGTTTTAAATGGTCTTTCGAGAGGGAGGATTTAACCTCCCTCTCTTTGATAGTTAACGAAGATTGACAATCAATTCGATTGCTTCTTCGTAAGTGTCGGCAAAACCGACTGGATTGCTACCTTTGTAGATAGCGAATCCACTGAGAGACATAGAGATGATGGTGAAACCGTGATAATTGTAAGTCATATGAATGACTCCTTTCTGGTTTTAACGACTTTTCCTTGTCGTATTTATTGTAAGTAAAAGCTTAATTTACATTTAAGTCTTTACTTACAATTTATTTTTATATTACATGACATATATTTCGGTCGAGAAAATAAAATTTTAAAAAAATTAAAAAATTTTCAATTTAAAAAATAAAAATTTAAAAAATTTAAAAATTTTTCGTTTTCATTATCACGCATCTCTATTCCATTACCACCCAAACCCTTCTCTCCCAAGTCTCTCTAATTCCAACTCAATACTTTTTTCTATCCCCATTCTTCCCAGTGTAATCCTATCCCCAACCTAACTCTTATTTTTTATTAATATTATCATTAAAACTTTTTTATTATATAAAGTCACGAAAAAAGGAAGCCATTCTCAAGATGACTTCCTCTTATTATATCTTCATGTCATTGTTTTTTAATTATCTTTATCGCTATCAGTATTCTCGTTGAATTTAATAGCAGTGTAAGTTCCCCCATTATCAGGTTCACTTAGTCCACTATATCCAAACCATTCCACACGATATTCTGCATTAACACCCTCAAGAAAAGTATTAATAATTTTTACCACTTCTTTATCGGTAAGTTTTTCCATGTCCATAGAACCATCGAAAAATTGACCGTATTTAACATTCCCAAATTTACCAACCCCATAAATATCATGAACATTTGTGGTATAAGAAAATTTATTAAAAAGAATGTTGTAAAGTTCATCAAAAGCTTTTTCTTTTCTTTTGGATTCTTTATTCTTTTCTTTCTCTTCTTTACAATTTTTCTTTAAAGCATCGTTTTTCTCTTTAAGATAATCAATATACTTTTTAAGTCTCTCGTTCTCTTCTTTTAATTCTTTGTTACCCATTGGCATACTGTCATGCCAGTTAGTATCGAGCAACTCTAATTCTCCAAATTTATTGGTTCCATAAGTAGCAAAAAAATTATCCCCTTTACCCCAACGATAAGTTTTAATATCATGAAAAGTTTTAAATTTATCAGGATATTGTTCCTGTAAATCATCAAGGGCTGGGATTTGATTAAACTTATAATCAAACAACGCCTGTTTTTCTGTATAATATCCATTATGTTTAGGATATTCAGGACAATCGAAATCGTCCTTTATCTTACCATAGTTAAATCTTTCACCGTAATCCATTTAATATACAAACCTTTCTAATTAACCCAACATTTCATCAGGATGTTCCAAAATACAAACAGCATCATCAATACAATTAATCTGCTCATTCAAAAGGTTAAGAAGATATTCATTCCAATGGAAAGTTTGAGATTCCTCATATCCTTTAATATGATTATAGGCGGAAATTGTATAATTAGGAAAAGCGGGGTCATTGCTTACATCATAACAAATATTAACAGTGGACTGTCCACCTTTAAAAAATTTAGTCAACAAAATACACCAATGATGGAACCCTTTACCATTTTCGTACCAAAAATCAGGAGCATCAATAGTATATTCAAATCCATAGTCCTTCCATTTATCCTGAATACGCTTAACGGCTTTAATAGCCATAATAACTTTTTTAGAAGTTTTAACAGTATTAATATCCTTAGTAGTATCAATAACAATATTATAAGCCATTTTATATTAACCTTTCTTTAATTAATTTAATTAATATTCTCTATCTTCCCAATAAGTACAAGATTTTTTTAAATCTTCTGTCCATCTATCAAGAGCGTCTTTTTTCCATTGAGGCATATTTTCATAATTTTTTTTAGCTTGCTCAAATCGTTCTTTTTCTTCTCGCTTTTGTTTTTCATAATTAGCTTGACATTTAATCACAAGTTCGTTTTTCTCTTTAAGTAAAGCGTTATATTTATTAAGAAGGCCATCGTATTTAGCAAGAATTTCTTTTGTTTTTTCTGGTTTATACTCAAAATTTTCTAAGCCATGTGCAACATCTTCTGAATCTGTAGCAGTAGTACAAACAGGTTGATGCTCTTCAATATTATATTCAAAGAAATCTTGAGCCTTCTTTTTAAAATCCTCAAGAGTTCCTTTATTTAAAATTGTGTAATCATAATTAATATATTGTTCCACATTATCATCAGCATGATTACCCTTTTTTGCGGTGTTTGGTCTTTTTATTAAGATAGATTTACAAGGAATTTTTTTATTAAGGCAATAATTTTTAATCCAAACAATATCTTTTTCTTCTCTTGCATGGATAAAAAAGATTGATTTATTATAACAATGATAAAATTTAGTTACATAATAGGAACTAAAACAATTTTTAATATGATTGTAAGTTGCATTATTCCAATAATCGAGCATATCTTTTAAATTACAAAGGAAACGTCTATCACTTGGAAGTTTGCTTCCATCCCAACCCATTTTTTTAGCCCATTGTTTAGCAGGAGTAGAAGTATAAATACTTTCAACATGATAGAATCTATCTTTTTCAGTAGCTAACTGTTCAATATAATTACAAAAAGTATCTTTACCAGAACCACCGGAACCGTTAATAATAAATACATTTAAATTATTGTTATTTTCCAAAGGGTTTTCTTTATTTTCTTTATTATTTTTTGCAAAATCAGCAGATAAAATTTTTAAATCATCATTCATAATGGAAACACCCAGTCTTTCGTTAAATATTTAAGAAAATCTTGTTTTATTGTGTTAGAAACAAAAAAAGAAATTGTTTTCCAAGCTGGTTGACCAATATCATAAACACAAGGAACAAAATTTCAAAAGGTCAAGGTGTCTAAAAGTTGAAGTACCACCAATAACAACATTGTTGAGAATATCGTTATGGAATACTTTCCCCGCAAGATTAACAGCCTGAGAATATCCATCGCTGCCGAGGGAATCTCCACCCATCCAAGTAACATTGTTTTTCTTATCAGTAAATCCTACAATACAGGTCATTCGTTTTCTTCCTTTTCTTTTAATGTTTTATTAAAATCAGAATTTAAGATATAATAAACCTTAGTTTCTTTTTTACACTTTTTTATCAAATTACAATAACACAAAGCGTCCAAATATTTTTTTACTGTAGTCTGAGACAAATTAGATGATTTTACTATTTTATCTAAATACATACAATCTTTATTATAAAAATTACCAAATTTGTTTTTCAAAGAAATATTTTTTGAAATATTACTTTTTATTAAAAGATATAAATTAAGAAGGTCTGCAATTTTATATCCTTTGCCTTTAGAATCTTTATACACAAAAGACATTAAAGTAAGATATTCTTTAAGTGTTAATTTGACAAAAGAACATTCTCCTTCTATTGCAATAATAGAAAGTTGAGTTTGTGCAAAATTTTTATATGCAGTTTTTAAGTTATTTCTCATTTGATTTATAGATTCTGATAGATTTTCATATGCCAGTTCACCACAATCAAAATAATCTTCATAAGATTGAATTTGAATATGTCCATCAGATACAATTTTATCTTTATCATCTGTAATACAATTAGATAAAATTATTAATGAATCTATAATATCCTGTTCTTTTTTTTGAATTATAATCTGATTTTTAGTTTTAAATATATCTTTTCTTAAAATAGAAACAGAAATATTAGTTTTATTCATCATGTTTCTATTAATGATAAGATACGCATATACTAATGTTAGAGTAGAGTTTTCTTTCAAGCTTAATTTTAATAAATTGTTAGGAATTTTTATAAAATTCTAATCATTGTTAATGCTTTCATTTAAATTTGTAAGAAAATTAGCCAAAGTGTCTCACCTCTTTTTACTTTTTCAAATAGACTATATCACAATTGAATCATGCTTGTCAAGTGTTTTTGGGAAATCTTTTTATGGTAAAAATACACAAATATATCGAAGGCACTTGTGCCGTAGATAATGTCTTTCTATATATTATATATATTTATATATATTATCTTTCTATGTAGGTACGAAGGACGAAGGGAAAAGCGTTGAAATCAATGGCTTCTAAGGCTTTTTTAACAATGATAAAAAGTGTATGATTGGGTATATAGTTTTTTAGAAAATGGTGGTAAAAAAGGAGTGGAGTATTTCTACATTTTTTCCAAAACATTGACTTCATTGGGTTTGAAAAAGACACGTTAAAAGTTTGTTCACAAAAATTCGTGAAAACTATTGACAAGGATAAACCGATATGCTACAATAAAGCCAAGTTAAGAGACAGAAACAAGAAGATTAAAAAGCTGAAAACGAATATAAAAAATAGACAAAACAAGGAGAAAACAAATGAATTAGACAAAAAGCGCAACAAAAACAATCTTTTATGATTCTAAGGGAGCGTAAAAGAAATATTTGAGTAGTTAGGAGATAATTTTGAAGACTGTTTTTTGATAGTAATGACAAGCAAAAATCAATTAACAATCTTCAAGGTTTTTATTTTATGAAAGTTTTTAAAGAAAACACTGGCAATTTTAAATTTGAAAAACCAACTGTTTATATGGATATTGATGATGTTCTACTTGATAGTACAAACGCAGTTTTGAAAGTTTTGTATAAACGTTATGGAGTCCAGCAAGAGTAGGTAAACATTAAAGATTGGAAATTTAGAAGCGCCAAAAGAGACATGACAACAGAACAGATTGAAGAAATTTTTGAATCTGATGACTTTTGGGGTTGTGTTGAACTAAATAAGATTTTAGTGAGAGCGTTTGAAGATGGTCTTTGGGACAATTACAATTGGGTTTTTGTTACCAAAGGTACTGAAGAAAATCTCCAAAAGAAATATGATTATTTAAACCAACAAAGTTTCCTAAGAAGCCATTCCAATTGGACTTATTATCGGCTCAATTTGAATGAATCTAAATCAAAGGTTCATATGATGGGCGGAATCCAGATTGATGATTTATATGGAAATTTGGTAAACACTGATGCAGACGTAAAGATTTTACTTAAAAACGGGCGAGATACTCCATTTAATACATCTAAGAGAGAGACTGACAATTTTGAGAATCTGTATTTTGCCGATGATATGAACCATATCGTTTCGATTCTTAATTGGTATTCAAGTTTAGATGAAGATGAATTAGATGAAGTTTTAACGACTATGACAACCAGTATTGGTGATGAATTTTAATAGATAATCATTGAAATTTTTGAATTTTGACAAAAAGCGATACATTAAAAATGTCGTTTTAAAAATACATAATTAATAAAGGATGATAGCCGAGTGCGTTTATTTTATACTGTTAAGCTTTCAAGTTCTATTATTAAAGACAATGGATATAAACTAAACCTAAGTTTTGAAGATTGTGTTCGAAGCAATCTGATTGTTTCTTTGGCTGATTCTTAGATGCTTAAAAGCATTAGAGATATTACGGGTCAAGTAATAGACCGAGATAAGCTTGAAACGTGGTATGCTGAAAGAGATAGACTTAAAAAGAAAAAGAAGACAACAAAAGAAGAACGTGCGTTAATTAAAGAGCTTCAACATAAGATTTATATGATGATGTATATTCCACAATATATAACTGTTACAATGGATAGTGTGGGAGAATATGAGAAGCTCTATGAAAATGGTTTTTATTTTAATGATAGGTGGTTTAAGAGAATTTCATGCTCTGCTTCTCAAGCACGAGTAAGTACGGTTGTGTTTTGTGATTGTGGAAGCATTAATGATAAAATTGAGCCATCTGATAGTATTCGTATTCAGTTGAGAGATAGATTGGATAATGGACGAGATATGTTTCATCCATTAGCTCCAAGTAAATATAATGCGTATTTCGGACTTTACTCAAGTGCTACTAAACAAGTAACAAAACCTCGATTTTGTATTATTCCAGATTATTCTGAAGTTAGACCAGTAGATGTTGATTTTGTAATTGAACAACCAGTTGACGAAGATGATATTATTGAACCAAGAACTATTGATGTTGAATTTAATATGGTAGACGGTTCTGGTTTAATTAGTCCTCAAATGGCTGAACAATGGGGCAAAGACCTTGGAGAAGATTACACTCCTTGTCAGTTTTGTATTAGATGTGCTTTTACGAAGGGCGCTGTAAATGAGTTTGATTTTGTTGAGTGGTGTAAAGAGCTTAACGATGAAAACTATTTTATAAAAGATGTTTATGGTAACATGGTAGACCTTCGTGAGATTGATGTTATTCTAACAGAAGGAATGGCAAAGCTTTGGGATAGTTGGGAATCGCAAGAGAGTTTTGAATCTTGTTGTGAAAAGAATGGAATTATTTGGGGAATAACTAAATATGCACCTAAAAAAGATAAAGAAGTTAATGCAGTTAATTATCAGTTTTTACAAACGTTAAATCTAACCGATGAAATGGTAAAGAGTGTTTGTGAAGAAACTGTAAAATATATTCAAGGCGTAAGTTACGAAGATATTTATTATGCATTATTGTTTTTAATGGGTGAGAATAACACCGAAGAAAGTATTGAAGCGTTTTTGAGGTCAAGCGACAACTATTGGCTTAAGAGCTTAATTCTTAACCATAACCTTTTAAACGATAAATATTCCAAGGAAAAAATTCGTGATTTTATTGTTCGCAAGATTGAGCTGGCTTGTCTTGGAAAGATACTTGTAAGGGGAAACTTCCAATGTATTGTAGTTGATGGATATGCGTTTATGCAAGCAGCTACTGGTCAAAAGGTAACTGGTTTACTTGGTGCTGGACAGTTTTATTCTCAGTTTTGGAATAACAGAAATGTAAATAAAGTTGATTGTATGCGTAGTCCTCTGACACATTTTAGTGAACACTATGTTGTTGATTTGATGAATACAGAGGAAATGCAAAAGTGGTATAAATATAGTTACAGTGGAATCATTGTGAATTGTCATGATGCTCACACGATGAATTTTGCTGGTAGTGATTACGATGAAGTAAAGCGCTAATGCGTTAGCGTGCTAAAGTACATTGTCGCCCATGTTGGTAACAATATGGTGAAGAATGTGGTGAACCTATAAATATAGGGTGTGGAGTGAAAGCTCTGCTAACGGGGAAAACCTAAACGTTAAAACGCATGGTAACTCTGTGCTAAGATATTTAGAAATATAAAGTGCAACGACTATCCCGCAAGGGAGTACATTAAAGGTGAAATTCCTTTAACTTGGAAGTGCCACACATCCCAATGGGATGATGATATAGTCTACTCCGACTCTTAAATGAGTGTTAAAGTATTAGGAAACTAACGGTATAAAGGTTTGATATTTTATTTACCACTGATAACCCCAATTTTGTAAATGGACGTTATCCGAATCAGAGAGTAGTAACTTACAATGCAAAAAAGCCTCACAAGCAAGTGTTCCGTAAAAATGATGGAACTTTTGACAGAGAGGAGTTTGACAACAAATTATTTTTAACTGACACATTTAGTTTTGGTACTAAAATCGGACAAATCACGAATACGGTTAGTACGATAGTAGGAATGATTCCTGAATTTCCAGAAGGGTCTAAGGAGCGCTTGGTTCTTGAAAGCCGAGTGAAAGCTGGATGTGCGGCTCAAAGTAGACAGATTGATAAAACAAAAATTGGCGAAAACGTTAAGGAATTAGCTACAGTTTGTAGACAGTTTCAACACGTTAAAGAAGATGATTCTGAGGAAATTAAAGAAAAGAAGGAATTTTTGAATTCTATTCTTGCTGATAGAAAGCCCTATTTCTTCAGATACAAATATAGACAAACAGATAAAGAGTACCGTGATTATATAGCTCAGAAGAATGAAGATTGTCATCAACATTTTAGAATTACTCTTGATGAATTGCTTGCAATGCCTGAGAGTGAGATGACACAAGAACAAAAAGATTTTAAAGATTATTATAATCGTTTTATTCCTGTAGTGACTTCAAAATGCGTTATGAACAAGATTTGTTGGTATATCGAATCTATTGATTTTAATATTAAGAAAAAGATTCGTAGTTCTGAGAAATTTGATTATAGAACTCTTCAAAGTGAAAACTTTATTCCAAATGATAAGAAATTGTATGAACAGGTTTATGAGCTTGTTACTAACACCATCAAAAAATGGAATAGTATGAAGGGGACTCTTGCTAAAAACAGCAATATTAAGAATCCTACAAAGAGTTCCGAATGTTCTTTTAATAGAGAAAATGAATATTTAACGTTGAAGATGGCTCTCGAAGATTTGTGTTCAAATGATGAAACAATGAGCAACTATTTAATTCAGTTGTTTTATGTAGACAAGACATCTTTAAATAAAAATATTTTGTGGGAACTTTACGGTAGACAGATTTATGAAAACATAAAATCAAAGACAAATGTTTGTTATTTCCCAAAGAAAAATCCTCTTGGGTCAATGGAATTTTTATATGAAAACTATTCTATTGAGAAGGTTGACTTGAATCAAGTTGAAGAATCGAAAGAGTTAGAAGAAAAAGAATTTATTGAGGAGTTAACCAATAAATGATTGATATTTACGATGAAGAGGGTTATATTCAGAGAGTTCTTGAGCAAGGGCTCTCTGAAAGATGGAAGCGAGATGCTTCTCTTTTAATTAAATATTATAAGACGAAGTATTATAGCGGAGAGCAACCTGAATGGACAAAAAAATGGGTAAAGGAAACGATACTTAAGAAATGTGAAGATGGAGTAAAGGGATTTAATAAAATTACTCGAAAAGGTGAAATTAATTCTCTGGTAGATTCGGTATGGAAGGATTGGAAGATTGATAAGGAACATCCAGAAAAATCTTCTAAGTTGAGAAAAGTAAAACAAATTGAATTTTCCAGAGAAGTTCTTGATTGGTTTCTTGGGCTTGAAGAAAATGTGGTTCTTACGCCAACCGAGAGAGAAAAACTTCAAGAAAGACATACCATGAAGATTTCCGAACACCCCGTAAAGTTTTTAAGAGTAAAGTATTTGTTTACGTTGTTTGTTTGGTCTAAGATTCAAGAGAGTTATCTTGAGAATTACAATGTACATTATTTGAAGAAGTTTACGCAAAAATTCAGGAGAGATGGAGACTTGGGGCAATCATTTAGTTTTATGTATGAGAAGGAATTAATGAGTGACCTTGGATTCATAGAAGTAAACAGGGCAAGTGGAATCAAAGCGGTGTTTATGGAATTACCAGTATTTCAGATTCCAGTGACAGATAAAAATAGAATTTTATTGGGTGGCGATGACCTATATAATTGCGGTTATTGGCTGAAAAAACAAAGAAATGGTTATTTTATTTGTCAAAACTGCGGTAAAGAGATTGCTAACGATAAGAAACCTAATGGTAAGGGTGGTAGACCCCCTAAGTATTGTAAGGAATGTGCTGAACTTTTAACAAATGAAGTCAAGGCAGAAGCTTTCTGTATAGATTGCGGTAAACCCTTGATTAGAACAAGTGTCCGAAAGTATTTAACTTCTCGCTGTGCTTCATGTCAAGCAAAGAAAGACCAGCTTGTAAAAGACCTATATAAAAAGCGAAAAGAGAATAAATTCCCGGAAAACCCCAACCCCGATAAATCCAATGGAAATATGGGATAAAATGACCTTTTTAAAAATTTGGGATTTTTATATAATGGAAGGAGAATAGGAAATCACTCTTTCCAAAATATATTTATGAATAGGATGATTTTTAATGATTAAGATTTCTAAGAATGAGAGAAATAATCTGAAGCGTGTTGGCCTCCTGAAAGAGCGTAAGATTGGTTTTAATCGTCAGGATGCTAACTATACCGTGGCTAATCGTGAACACGTTGGTCGTGACAAGACAATTTATGTCACTGAAGAGCCTGAGATTATGCTGTTCCTTGGTCACTATGAAGGGATGAATCTTCAGAAGATTAACTCTAAGCAGTATAAGCAGTTGGTTGATAAGGGAATTCTCACTGGTGAGAATACACAGCGTTGGGGTACTTATGTTCCCGCTGCTGTTGCATTTGAGGATGCTTCTGGCGGTTGGCGTTGCAAGAAGGTCACTAAGATTATGCTTGAGCTTGGTCTTTGGTCTAACAGTAAGTCTCGCCGTGCCGCAAAGAAAACCGAAGAGGATGTTTCTTTCGTTGAAGGAATCTAATTGATTCTTATATTTGTAAAATTTCATAAAAAATAAAAAAATAAAAAGAAATTTTACAAAAACCCTTGACAAATAATCAAAAGTATGATATACATGAGATTGAAGTTAAGGAATTCCTAATAAAGTCCTGTGTTTAACAGGCAAAAACATTATTTATAAAAAATAAATTAAAAGATTTAAAGGTTTTAAAGGAGATTTTTAATATGATTAAGAAGGCAGAATACATTCAGAAGATTAAGGATACTGAGGCTTGCGCTGACATGACCAAGAAGGATATTGAGGCTGTTCTGAAGGCTCAGAGTGAGGTTCTTCTCGACATCATTGCGGATAATGAGTGCGTCAAGATTGGCGATGTTGTTACCGTGGGTGGTAAGCATCGTGATGCTCGTACTGGTCGCAATCCTGCTACGGGCGCAGCTTTGGAGATTCCCGCTAAGGACGGCGTTCCTTACGCTAAGTTCTCTTCTACCGCCAAGGCTTAAGATAAAGACAAATAAGGGGCTGGTTGGATACTGGCCCCATTAAAATAAATAGAACCCACTATGCTTAACCGTTAAAAGCGTAACTCAGTGGGACTTTTATATAGTAGGTGTAACACCGTATGTCCCGGAGTTCGATGAAAGTCGGCTCCGGGTATTATTTTATATTATTTTATATTATTGTAGGTGACGTATGACTCGTAATCAACTTGTTAAAAGTATTGTCGAGGAAACGGGCTATGATAAAGAGATGGTTGCTAATGTACTCGAAAGTTTTGAATATAAAGTAATGGATGCTATTGCTACAGAAGATACTTTGCAATTTGCTTTTGGCAAGTTTTGGGGTGAAACTAAAGACCCATACAAGATTACAGGGTTTTATTCTACTTTTGAAAAAATTAGAGCACTTGAGGGTTGGAGTCAGGCTAAATTGGGCTACCCTCATTTTAAATTCTCTAAACAAGCATTAATTTGTTTGAAGGTTAGACCGAGAGAATACTTTGAGCAACCTGAGAACCGCTACACTTCTCTTGCAAGAAAGTTTAGAAAAGATTTGAATATTCCAGAAATTGCAGAATATAAAGATTTGCCTGAAGAAAAAATTGAAGAATTGTGTAAACAGGCCGATGTTGAGAAACATGGAGAAATTAGTAGTTCAAGAGCTCGGTTCCTTCGTAGACATAATAACTGGAATAAAAAACGTGATGCCGCAAGAGACGAGATTAAAGCAAAGATTCTTATTGATGAAGATTTGCAAAAACAACGTGATAATGGTGTGGCAGAAGAAGATTTAGTTGTTCGTCCAATTGAAGAAATTAAAGCTGATAAAGAAAAAGAATGGATTGCTATTAATGAGCAATTTAAGAAAGATAATGCTGATTGGCTTAGGGAAAGAGAAGAACGTTATAAAAAACATTATTATAAGGTTCAGGAACGTGAAGCTCAAAAGACCGCTGAACGTGAAGAACGATTCTCTCAGCTTAGAAAAGAAAATCTTGGGGAAGATTATCTTGACGAATTGGATGATGACTACAAAGATTTAAATTGATTTTAATAAAGGTAAAGAGGTGATAAGGTTGAAAGAGAAGCAATTAAGGGAATATGTTGTGAATGAATTCCTTAAATGGGAAGGCTATAATAAGACAAATGGCGGTCACACCAAGATTGTGAACCTGTACAACTCTTTGTCTCCTTTGCCTTCTGGTTACTCCTTGAAAAAGAGTGATGCTTGGTGTCAAGCAACGATAGGAGCTTTAGCTAAACAATTAAAATTAGAGAAAATTCTTTTACCAGAGTGTAGTTGTAATAGAGCTATAGCTCTTTATAAGAAAGCTAAAAGATGGGAAGAGAATGATTCCTATGTTCCGTCTATTGGTGATTTAGTTTATTATGACTGGCAAGACTCTGGTGTTGGAGATAATAAAGGTGTCGCAGACCATGTTGGTATGGTTGTTTCTGTAACAGGTAAGACTTCTTTCACTGTTCTTGAAGGTAATTATTCTAATTCTGTTAAAAAGAGAACAATGAAAGTTAATGGCAGATACATTAGAGGTTTTGCCTTGCCCGATTACAAAACTGCGGCTAAGACTTATAAGATTATTGCATCCACTAATACAAATACAAGCACTAACAACAAAGTAAATACCTCTAATAAATTGAAGATTACTGGTTGTTCTTGCTATTTGCCCCAACTTAAAAAAGGTCATGTGGATGATTCTGTAAAAGTGCTTCAAACTATCCTCAATTATTTAGGATACAATTGCGGTACTATTGATGGAATTTTTGGTTCAGATACAGATACCGCTATTAAAAAGTATCAAAAGGCCCAAGACTTATCCGCCGATGGAATTGTCGGCAAAGATACTTGGAAAGCACTTATTTATGGTAAGAAGTGAGGAGGTATAATCTATGGCAAGTAGAAGGCCAAACATTACGCTAACAGATGTTGTGGTAGGATTGGCAAGCCTCTTCCGTATTACCATTAATGCTAACAATAGAAAAATTGAAGAGGCTATCAATAGTTTGCCAGATGTTGTTGTTTCAAGAGAACAGCCAACAGGTCAAAAGGCCGGAGATTTCTGGCTTCAAATTATTGATGATGACCAGACTTAATAAAAATAATATCTATTAAGTTAGCAAAGGTTTTAAAGGTTTAAGAGGTGTAAAATGGCTATCCAAAGTAATCAAAGGGTAAAGGCCGATATTGCAAAAGAAAAACGAAAGCTTAACGCAATTCAACGTAAAATGGAATTACAGGAGAAAAAAGAAGAATTCGGAGAAGCTTGGAAACGTTCTTTAAAAGAAGAACAGAAAAAAGCCCTTGAAGATGTTATTGGTGACATTGATACTCCGAAGATTAAGGATTCCATTGATTATAATGCCTTTTTTGACCCTATTAATTTTTATAAAGATGAAAACGGCAAAGTGAGAGATTTCGATTATTAGAAATATCTTGATGCCGAAGAAGCTTATCAGTCTGGTATTGATGAATGTGATAGAAAAATCGCAAATGAAGCGTCAGATGAAAAAGCTTCAACAAAAGCAAAATTGCAAAATCAACTTGCAAAGGAAGAGAAAAAGAAAAAGAGTGAACCTAAAATTCCTAATTACTTACAAAAGTATTATCAAAATTGGGTGAAATATCTTCATAGATACGTTCCTTTGTATGATAAATATGTATGCACTTGTTGCGGTAAGCCAAAAGTTCAAGATGAATATTTTTTGGTTTACGCAGAAACCGATATGGGTAGAATTGCTCCTGACGGTAAAATGTATTCTCATATTTGTAAAGATTGCTGTAAAAAACTTTATGAATATCTTTATTATGAGAAAGCAAATAAAGATGGTGAAGAAGCTATGAAATGGCTTTGTAGTTATCTTAACATATATTTTGATGATATTACTTATTTCAAGGCTAAAGATGCCATGGAAAAGAATGGTAAGAAAAACCATATTGTTGAAGAATATATGAATGTTGTCAGTAGAAGCGCAACTTTGAAAGGGAAAACCTTTTTAGAGTCTCCTAATATTGGAAGCGTAAATTCCGGTTCTGGTGGTTCAAGTGAAAAGGCAGAGAAAATTATAAAGAGCGCTGACGGTAGCGTGTCAAATGATACTGAAAGTGTATGGTCAAAAGAAGACCTTAATGCCAAGAGGTTGGTTTTAAAGATGGTTGGTTATGACCCGTTTTATTATGAGGACGAAGAAACTCGTAAAATTCTTTATAAAGATTTACTCGGTATGCTTGAACAGGGAATGGAACTTGATGGTATGAAGGTTCAGGGTGCTATTCAAATTGTTCTTGGCTTTAAAAACATTCGTGAATTAAGCGAAAAATATAAACAAAAGACAATGGCGGATGCTCCTGTTAAAGAACTTAAGGAAATTGCCGACTTGAAGAAAAAAGAGCTTGATACTATTACAGATTTTAGTAAAAACAATGGTTTTGGTGAACGCTTTGCTATTAGTAAAGCTAAAGGTGAGAATACCTTTACTGGAATTATGGCTAAAATGAATGAAATGAAATACGAAGATGCTATTCTTAATATGTATGACGTTGAAACAAGTAAAAGTATTAATCAAGCTGCTGAAGCAAGTTTTGCGGCAATTTTTAGTCAGCTAAACATGAGTGAAGCTGAGGTTTATAAAACCTGTCAAGACCAGCTTAAAAAGCTTGTTGAAATGCAACGTGAAAATACCACTCTTAAAGAAAATTTGAGATTGGCTAAACGTGAAATTGCTGAAATGAAGCTGGAAAAAGAAAAAGAGGCATACGAAAAAGAAAACGGTTCTCAAGATGATTGGGGTGGTTATTAATGATAAATGTAATATTTAAAGATTTCTCTTATGAAATTTTACCCAAGAGACTTGAGATTTTTGAAAAATATACCAAAATTATTCAATGGGGTAGAGCAAACCCTACAAGGTTTATTGAAGATTTTTTTAAGATTCAATTAACCGATATGCAAAAATATGTATTATTAAGTAGTTGGGCTCCAGCTAACGTTGTTTGGCTTATGGGGCGTAATAGTGGTAAGTCATTTTTGGCTTCACCTTTTATGATGGCGAGAGCGCTGCTACTACCAAATACTAATACATATATTATGGCTCCGAGTGGTGGTCAGGCACAAGAGACTTTTCAGAAAATGGAAGACATTGCAAAAGGCAATATTGCTTCTTTGCTTGGAACAAGCTCGGTATTTTTAGATGAATGTGTAAGACAAAACGCAGCGGCAGACCCGTTTACACATCCTAAAAGTGGTTATTCAGTAACTTTGTATAATGGTAGTACAATTAATACATTAAATAGCGTTATAAAGAACATCGTTGGAATCAGAAGTTCGTTCAGTGTGTATGACGAAGCGGGAAAAATTTCGAGGGATTTCTATGCTCTTTCTCGTCCTTTTACAGCGCAGGATACGAACTTCATAACTGGTGACGGCATTAATACAGATATTTATCCAACTTAGTTGCCAAACAAGAAATTACTGTTAAGTTCTGCTGAAGGTGTTGATAGTGAATTATACGACCAATACAAAATGGCATTCCAAAAAATGCTTTTGGGAGACCCAAATTACTTTGTGTGTGATATAAGTTGTGAATTTTCGCTCCATCCTATGATGAATGGTAAACCAATGAAGCCATTGATTACTCAAGATGAAGTTGATAACGCATTTGCAACTAATCCATACAAAGCAGAACGTGAGCAAATCGAAAAGAAATACTCCGCACATTTAGTAATAAGTGTGTGTATCCCTTTGAACTGCTGGGAGTTCCTAAAGACAATTATACTACAACGTAGGCATGAAATAAAGTCAAGCGTGAAAGTGGCGAAAGCAGAAAAAAATAATTGTATAGCATAAGGTTAAATCCTAAGTGCGATTAAATGGATAATCAGCAACTAAGCCTTGAATAGAGGAAAGCTCAACGACTATCCCGTGACGGGGAGTAGGAGAAATCCGAAGTGGAGGGACACCTTTAAGGTGATGATATAGTCTAAGCCTATATGAAAATATAGGAAGTAAGTTGTTTATAAGGGCGAAAGGGAAGGCCATCCTTTACAAATAACTGCAATTATTTGTATAGCCCTTTTTATAAAATATCTTTTGCAGGAGGTATTTTAAATGGATAAAACGATAGACCCGGTATGGACAGTATACATTCATACTAATAAAGAAAATTAGAAAAAGTACGTTGGAATAACAAGCACTTCAGTAGTGGGTAGATGGCACAATGGACATGGATACTTAACAAAGAAAAAAGATGGAAGTTTTTGTTAGCCAGCTATGGCTCATGCAATTTTAAAATATGGCTGGAAATCTTTTTCTCATGAAATAATTGCAACTAACTTAACCATGGATTAGGCTTCTGAAATGGAAAAAGAACTAATAGAAAAATACCAATCTAATAAAAAGGCTTTTGGGTATAATATTAAAGGTGGCGGAATAGATGGAGTCCTTTCTGAAGAATCAATAGAAAAAGGAAGAAAGACTCGTACTGGTGGACATCATAGTGAAGAAACTAAGAGAAAAATATCCGAAAGTAATATGGGAAAAACTCATACGAAGGAAACCAAAGAATAGTTGAGTTAGTCTCACAGTAAAGTAAAAGAAAGACCTTAGAAAGAAGTGCCAGACAATAAGATTTATAATTAGGTTTGCTGTAAATGTATAGAAACAGGAGAATGTTTTCCATCCATATCAAATGCAGCAAAAACAGTGGGTTCTTATGATTCTAATATTTATAAATGTATAATTCGGAATCGACAACGTGCTGGTGGGTATCATTGGGAGAAAATATCCAAAGAAGAATATGAAGAATATTTAAAAACAACCAAAAATCTTGTATCACAACAGGTTTGACCGTGATGGTGGCGAAGATGTCTTCGTCAAACGCTCGGTAATTTTAAAAAATAGTTTTTCTTATTATCCGGTTTATGAAAATGAGGGTTCTAAAACATATATTATTTCTTATGACCCTGCTTCGAAGCTCGATAATAGTATTGTAATGATAGCAGAACTTTTTAGAGATGAATCTAAAGGGTTAATGGTAAAAATTGTAAATTGTGTAAACTTAATTGAATTGTTACCAAATGGTGAAAAAGCTATTATTCAAAAACCAGAACAAATTGAAATGATAAAGCAAATTCTATTAGATTATAATAGAGGGGCTTTAGATTATGATAATATTAATCTTCTTCAAATTGATGCTGGCGCTGGTGGTGGCGGCTTTGACATTTCTGCTTTCCTACTTAATGAGTGGGTTGACAGAGAAGGAAAGCGTCATTTAGGTTTAATTGATGAAGAAGACCCATATATGAAGCTTCGTATGGATGATTATCCAGCGAATATAAATAAGCTTCAATTGTTTAACTTTAAACGTGATAAAGTTCAAGCTTATGAAAGAACGCAAGCGGCGATAAACCAAGGTTTAGTAATGTTCCCAAAGAGTTTGAATGTGCGAAATGAAATGGAGATTGAAGAAACGGCATCAGACGGAACGGTATCATTAAGATATGAAAAAGTTTCTTTTGATGAAATGAATTCTCTTGTGCAGATTGATTTAGCGAAGGAAGAAATAGTAGCAATGCAAAAGCAAAAGCGCCCTAATGGAACGATAGTTTTTGAACTTTCTCCCGATGCTAAGCAAAAGAATATGCACGATGACCGAGTGGACTGTGTAGCGATGATATGTAACAGGCTCATGGAGTTAAGGGCGCAAGAAGCGTTAACGTTAGAAGAGAAGCCGCACACAGCGTTTAAAGATATGTTAGAGAAGAAGATAGCCCAAGGTGGTAAGAACAATAATACATTTGGGAAAGCTGGTGGAGCGAACCCGTTTGCAACAAAGTATGGTTCTTTAGGTGGGCCAAGATTTAATAGGTAATATATCACTAAAAAATTATGAAAGGAGGAGTAGCATAAATGTTCAAGATAGATGGAAGTAAGATAACATTAACTCGTGGCGATGATGCGGTTATTGAATTATCTGTGTTTACTCCTGATAATAAACCCTACAAAGTACAAGAGGGTGAAAAGGCGAGATTTACGGTACGAAAGAGACCGTTGTATAACAATTCTACTCCTCCTTTAATCGAAAAAGATTTTGCTTTTGCGACTTATGGTGAAGGAGAGAGTAGTGGAAGCAAGACCTCTTTTGAAATTAAGTTAAATTCTATAGACACGAAGTTTATGGAGCAAGGCGAATATTTATATGACGTACAATTTTGTGACTTGCAAGGAAATTTAAGTACGTTGTGTAATGGCAAATTTGAGCTAACCTATGAAGTAGGGTAACTGAAAAGTTGTAATTATAGGAGGTTAGGAATGATTGTAAGAAATTATAATGACACGACTGTAATAACACCTACTTTAAATAGGGGTGTGTTGTATGGGGTGCTAAATTGTGGAGTGACTGAGATTCCAGAGAAGGATATTGGTTTAAAAGATTTAAAAGATGTAAGTTTAGGTGAGCTTGAGAATGATGATGCTTTGATGTATAATAAAGATACAGAGAAGTGGGAAAACACAGATTTAGAGAAACCCGTAGGAGAAAGTGTTAACAAGTATTTAAATGAAGCTGTAATAGATGGTGGTAGTGCTCCTACTCCATGATGTAGTTGAATTTAAGTAGTGTTAAATATAAATTTTTTTGCAAAGAGATTTAAATCTATTCTAAACGCAAGGAGGTGTTTTGGTAAAAATGCCTAATGAGAACGTTAATGTTCTGCAAACGTTGATTCAATTTCGTAGAGGCACAGAAGAGCAGTGGAATCTGGTAAAAGACAGCTATATTCCTCGTGCTGGTGAGCCTTGCACAACGATTGACGGAGAAAATGCAGGACAAATTAAAGTTGGTGACGGAGTACATACATGGGGGCAACTCAAGTATGTAGGAGTTGGTGATTTAAAAGTCATTAAGATTTATGGAGAGACTGTTGAAAGCACTGAGACTACTGTAGATGGCAAGACGTATGCAACGGTTGAGGAAGCTATTGCAGATGCACCCGCTGGTAGCGAGGTAGTTCTTAGTGGAAGTTTAGGAGACAACACTGTAAATATTGATAAAGAACTTATTGTTAATATGAATGGTGTTGAGGTAGTAAACAACGAAAAGACTCCGATGGAAGTTGGGGTTAATGGTAAAGCCACTTTAAAAGATGGTGGGTTAGAGTGCAACAAGAATAGAGAACCTTCTTTTGAGAATAGTGGGGAAGCAGTCATTGATGGCTGTAATTTAACGAGGACTGTTGATGAAGCGGGTAATGGTTATTATACTGGTGTAAACCACGGTAAGATGACTATTAATAGTGGTGTGTTTAGTGCTCCCGGTGGCCTGTCTTCTCTTATTGAGAACGGTTATCAAGATTACAGTTCTGGCAACGCAGATACTGGATATGTAGCTGGAAAGAATCAACAGTATCCAGAGCTTATCGTTAATGGCGGTACTTTTATTAGTCCATTCTATGTTATTAAGAATGACGATAATGGTAAGTTAACCATTAATGATGGTATGTTCTATGGAACGATTCTGCACAATGGTCTTGAGATGGTCATTAATGGTGGTCATTTCACAACGACTGATGGTTTCTATCCTTTAAGCATTAGAAACTTGAGTGATGATTTGAATCCTGCCAAGACTGTGATTAATGGTGGTGTATTTGATGGAAACTGCAAGACCATTATTAAGAACAGTGGAGAAAAGGAATTAGACATTGAAATCAAGGGTGGTAAGTTTATTATTGCTGTTGATGAACAATACATTGCGACTGGCTATGAGCAAAAGAAAGTTGATGGCTGGTACATAGTAAGCAAGAAAGGAGAATGATAAATGAGCTTCAATGTAGCATATTCTGATAAAGATAAGATTAAAAATAGTGTAGCTCAAGGAGTCATTCCCGAAGAAAGTTTTATTATAACTAACAATGAGGCGAAAGATGCTGAAGCTTACTATTATGATGAAAAGGGCAATCTCAAGCAGTTGGTAAAGAGGACGAGGTTTGAGAGTGAGACCGAAGCGAGAACATGGATGGCTAAATATGGTAATTATGAAGGTGAAACGATTAGTATAAAAGATGCTAATGGCAACTGGAATAGTTATAATGTTGGGGCTAATGGTGAGATGAATCAAATACCAGATACAGGGAGTCTCACTGACATATTAAATGGCTTAATTATTGATGGTGGCAGAGCTCCAACTGCCTAAGACAAAGGTAGGAAGGAGGAAAGCTGATAAATGACAAAGGTAATTAATACCGTAATTAAGTTGCGTTATGATTAGGATTATAACTATCAACGTGTAGGAGATAAGTTTATTCCTGCTTATGGCGAAGTGTGTCTTGTTAATACTGCTAATAGCGGTTTAAGAGCTCTTGTTGGTGATGGTGCTAAAACCTATAATCAACTTGATTATGTTGATTATGTTTTCTATAAAGGATATTTTAAGAATAGCTCTTTTTGGAAAGAAGAAGAAGCAATTACAGAGCTTGATAAAAACATTAACAAGATTTATATTGATTTAGGCAATAATAATACTTTATACATTTTTAATGGTGTAGATTATATGCCTATTGGTCAGCTCCCATTTGCGAATAGCAAAGAAGCTGGTATTGTAAAGTTGTATGATACCGTTGGAGACAACGTTGATGGTACAATGACTCAAAAAGCTATAACCGAAGAATTGAAAAAGAAAGTAGGTGCTTCGATTGATGGAGAAACTATTATTTTTAAATAATTAAAAATAATATTTTTATATAAGCGATTGTTTCGCTTAATTGCAATTAAACAAAACAATAAGGAGGTTTTTATATTATGGCTAATAAATTGCTTTCTGTGTTTAACGTTGGAGGCGTTGATTATAACCTGAAGGATGCTGCTGCTACTGCTAAACTGAACACTCTGCTTGGTGAGCAGACTGTTAAAGAGCTTGGTGCTGCTGCTTGGAAGGCTGTTGCGGCTACTATTTCTGGCGAGGGTCTTGTTGATGCTTCCGTTGTTAAGGCGTATGTAGATTCTCAGGTTGGTCAAATTCACAGCTTTGATGTTGTGATTGACCCCGCTGGCACTGCAGCTGGCCCCGCTGTTGCGGCTTCTGCTGACACCATGTATAAGATTTATATGGTTGCTGATGCTGGCGCTTCTGCTGGTAGTTATATTGAGTGGATTACCATTCGTTCTGGTGAAGAGGGTGCTTACACCTACGCTTGGGAAAAGATTGGCTCTACCAAGACTGACTTGACTGGTTATGTCTCTAAGGAGACTACCATCGCCAATATCACTCTTGACCACAATATTACTGTTGCTGAACTTGAGACTGCTCTTGGTCTGAAGGCTTTTGCTCATGCTGACAAGGGTACTGCCACTGTTGCTGCTAAGACTGTTTCTGGTGTTAAGGCTACTGGTACGAGCACTGGCTCTCTTGCTGGTGCTATGGCTTATGATAGCACTGCTATTACTTCTACTGGTACTGTAACTGCTACTGGTAGCATTACTGGTTCTGCTATTTCTGATGGTACTGTTGCTGTTACTCTTAAGGATGCTGAAGCTGCTACCGCTGCTTCTGTGACCGCTGAGGCATATAAGCCCGCTGGTTCCGTAACTTCTGCTATTGCTCTTGATGCCGATAATGGTGTTGCTATTGGTGGTACTGTTTCTAAGCCTACTGCCACTGTGACTCCCGCTACTGCTACTGTTCAGGAGATGAAGACTAAGGGTACTGCTTATACTATTACTGAGGGCTCTGTTACAAAAGCTGTTGATACTAAGAGCGATTTTGCTACTGAGGGTGTTGTTGCTTCTGTTGATGAAGCCTCTGAGACCCTTACCTTTACCGCTGCTGGTACTTCTAAGGCTGTTACTGCTTCTGGTGATGTTGATTATACCGCTCCTACTCTGTCTGGTGCTCTGCCCACCTTTGGTGCCTCTGCCGCTGTTATGACTGATGTTACTGTTGATATTTCTCAGCCCACCTTTACTGGTAACAAGTATGCTGTTAATAGCTCTTTTGCTGGTACTGAAGTTGAGAATATGAAGGTTACTGGTGTTACCTATGTTAAGCAGGCTGTTGATAAGGCTACCTTTACTGGCACTAAGGCTACTCTTGGTTTCTCTGGTGATGAAGTTGACGTTTCTGTTGCTGGTACTTATGATAAGGCTAATAAGGGTACTCTTGACTTTGCTGGTGCTAACATCGAGTTGGCTGTTGGCGATATTGCTGTTCCCGGTCAGACTGTTGATGTCACTCCTGTTACCGAGTAATTTAATTCTTTTAAAGAGTAGGTAACTAAGAATGGATATATCCAAGATAGAGTTACCTGACGGTTCTCAATTTGATATAAAAGATGCGTATTTAACTCACGTTATTAATATTCTTTTAGGATTGGAAGAACCTGATGAAAGAGACATAAGGTAATTTATATAGAGCGGGGTTGAAATATATCCCGCTCTATTTAATAAAGGAGGGTATAGGTGGCTAAAAAGAGAAGCTTTGAAGAAGCTAAATCTTTGGTTAAAGAATTAAATCCTGATTTAGAGTTATTGGAATTTCATGGGTCGCATGAAAAAGCTAAAATTCATTGTAAGAAATGTGGATAGACCTATGAACAAGAATTTAATGTGTTAAGGTCATCAGGTGGAAGGTGTTTAGCTTGCAATAATAAAATTGCAATAAAAGGATTTAATACTGTTAAGGATACAATGCCGGAATTGGCAAAGTTATTCAAAAATCAAGAAGAGGCTGAATAGATAACCACAGGAAGTTCAAAAAGGGTTACTTTAATTTGTCCTGAGTGTGGAACAGAAAAAACTTTACATATGTATGATTTTAAAAAATATGGGTTTAAATGCGATGTTTGTTCGGACACCATTTCTTATCCAAATAAAATTATAAGAAGCTTTCTTATGTATTATAAAGATAAAGTGGAAGAATATGATTGGGAACATTCTTTTGATTGGTCTCAAAATAAAGTTTATGATGGTTATTTTAAAAAAGATGGTTAGCAATATGTTATAGAAATGCAAGGAGAACAACATTATCAAGATGCTTGGCAAACTTTATCTGAACAAGAAGACAATGATAAATTAAAAAAAAGTTGGCGAAAGATAATGGTTTAATATATATTGCTATAAATTGCAAGAAATTAGATAGCGATTTAATAAAACAATATATGAATGACTCTATTCTTTTTAAGCTATTTAAAATGAAAGAAGAAGATTGGAGAATTATTTTAGAAATGGCTGAAAAGAATATTACAAAAGAGATTTGTAATTACTATAATAGCGTTACTCATGTGTTTAAAGATATTTGCCAAGAATTTCACACCAACAAAACAACTTTGAGGAGATATATTAAAAGAGGGGTTGAAATAGGCTGGATAAAAGATTATTATGGAGAGAATGGGAAAGCTGTAAGGTCTTTCCATAAAGCCGTTTTAATTTATAAAGAAGAAACTTTATTAAAAAGATGTTCTTCTATAAATTTAGCGAGAGATTGGTTGGAAAATAATTGTGGCATAAAAGTAACGAATGTTACAGTAAAAAACCATTGTGTGTCTCGGAAACCAATTGGTGATTATTATATTTGTTTTGAAACTGTAAACGGTTAGCAGCGTTCGAGTTAATTGTTTGCAGACAACGAACGAGTTTACAAACGATTAATGGTAATCCCTCTGTCTTTTTGACAGAGGGGTTTAATTTAGCTACGAAGCGCTGATAGCTAAATAAATAAACAAAAAGGAGGTCAGCTATGGCAAAAAATATAAGTAAGATTTAGATTCCATCTGTTTCTGAGGCTTACAATGTAATTGATGCAACTGCAATACATAAAACAGACGTAGCTACTTCTAATTCTGCTGGTATTGTAAAGATTGGTTCTGGAATTACGGTAGCTGCGGATGGGACGATTAGTGTAAATGTGGCAGTTCCTGTAACGAGTGTTAACTCTAAAACTGGAGCCGTTGTGCTTACTGCGGCTGATGTTGGGGCGTTGCCGGATACAGTAACGGCATTGAAGAATCCGAACGCTTTAACTTTTACTGGTGGGGCAACTGGTTCTTATGATGGTAGTTCGCCTTTATCAATTGCTATTCCCGATGCTGGTAGTGGTGGAGCTAATATTGTAGTATCAAGGACACAACCTACTGGACAAAAAGCTGGAGATTTTTGGTTCCAGATTGTTGACTAATTAATAGTTGTTAGCTGTTAATTTGTGAATTAGATAGTAAAAAAATAATATAAAGTAATAACAGAAAGGGAACGGCTTAATATGACAATCAAGAAGGAAAAGGTAGTGTTTACTGCCGCTGGAGAAAGAGAGTTTCATGTTCCAGCTAATGCTTCTTTAATTAAGTTGCAAGTCAAATCTGGAAGTGTTACTGTTGAAGGGAAGCTTACCAAAGACAGTGACTATATCAAGATTTCTGGTGTAAAGGCCGATTTAACAAAATCAACCGTTGCTCCTGTTGGTATTACTTCTTTTGACGTAGCTGGATATTATCAAGTAAAATTAACGTATACTGGTTCTGATGATGTTATCAGTGTAATGATGTAAGGAGGGCTGAATTATGGCAAACGAAGCTCTTACTAACATTGCGCTGTTATATAGTATGGCAGCAATCAGTGGAGGTGGCGGAGGCGATACTCCCATTCCACGGGGTTCTGTTAGTGTAACAGTTGGTACTGTATATACTGTTGGGCCAAACGAGCAAGCAAAAGTAATAAATATTGGGACTGACCAAAATGTTGTGCTTGACTTTTATATTCCTCAAGGTGTAGCTGGTCAAGGGTCTCAATGGTATATTTCCGATGCAATTCCGGGCACTTTGGTAGAGGGTGCTGTAGATGGAGATTTAATTCTTTATACAACTGGAGAAGTTTATAAGGTTGTAGACGGAAAAGCGGTAGACCAAGGTTTAACGATTGGTGGGACTAACAATTCTCCATATGATTATGCTGTAAAAGCAGGATTTAAAGGTAGCGAGGCCAAGTTCCAAGAATTATGGTTAGCTTCTTTGAACTCTGGTTTTACGAATACGATATTAGACGGTGGAAAATCTGATTCTTAGGTTCACACTGTTCAAAATGATGCTGGTTTAAGTAACACCACAAAGTATGATATACTGGTAAGTGGTGATAATGAATTAGACGAGTAATAGTTTTGGTTTAATTAATAGTATAAAATCAAACTCTTAAGAGGTAAGTTAAATATGTATATTATTAGTAAAGAAAAGAATGGTAGCGGGGCTTACTCTGCATTACAGAGTTGGAGTTCTCCGAATTGTCCCGATACCCACTGGTTTTATCCAGACGAATTTTTTAATACTTTCTATCCTGCTGACAAGCGTTTTGCTGGTTTTGTGGATGTGGAAGTAGATGAAAACAAGAAGATGGTTACTAAGGTAACATGGAATGAGGAGCTTTATGCAAAGTTTGCGGAAGAGCATCCCGAACCCGAACCTGTAGAGCCTGAACCCTCTGAAGAAGAGGATGTAAATGCGATGCTTGTTGACCAAGAGATGCGTTTAACTGCTCTGGAAGCTGCTGTTAATGCTAATAGTGCGAACTAATAGGAGGGATAGATATGCTTTTTAGAACTTTACGCAGAATGATTGAAAGAAATCAGATTGAAGGTTTAGAGGAAAAGATTGAGTTTTTCCATAACAGTAAAGATAGAGATGGCAACAAGAAATTGAGTGATGAAGATTATGAAACACTCATGAGGATGTTGAAGGAAAAACAGTAAGCGAAAAAGCTGTTAAAAATTAAAAATTTTAGTGTTTTTAAAACACTTTTAAATTAAAGTGTGCGTATCTGATACGCAGAGGAGATTATTATGGCTAAGTTTAGTGAGATTATTTTGAATGGTAAGAAGGATGGCAAGACCCTTGAGGAAATTAACAAGGAGCTTAAGGAAGCTGGTGCTACTTTCTCTTTGAAGAGCATGAGCGAGGCTGAGGCTAAGGCCAAGGCTTTGAAGGAGCAGGAGGAAGGTTTCAAGAAGGGCGAAGAGCCTCTGATGGTTGATGGTGTTCTGGCTATTATGGCTTCTGACGGTCGTCCCATTAAGTTAACGGGCGGCGTTCTTGGTAAAGGCACTAAGGCTTCTGTAAAGACCCCTTCCATGGAGCGTGATATGTCTCGTGCTGGTACTACTATTGAAGCTGGTGGCTTCCGCCTGACTTATGATAATGACCGGTATTGCAAGAGTAAGGCTCGTATTAAGTAATTAGACCAAAGTTCAATTAATTAAGAGATATTAAGTTTTAACATAAATGGGAGGGCCCTTTTAGCCGAGGGCTCTCCTCTAAAAACAAAGTGAGGTGAGTGGATGGAGATTTACGAGAAAATTCCTCTCTCAAAGATTGAAAAGATTCAACTTTACAACAATACGAAGAAGAAAAGTATTGTACAGGTAAAAAGGGAAACTGGCGCTGATTATGCTATCAATGGTGGCATTTTTAGTTTTTCAACTTTTAAGCCTTTTGGCAATACTAAGTCAAATGGAGTAGTTCTTTGTGACCCTCATTATGGTGAGTATGGCTTTGGTTGGGACATTGGCCCAGATATTAAATATGAAGTTCTTCCTAATTCTAAGAGAAAAAATTATCTTGGATGTGTGGGAATGATTCTTAATGGTGTTAAGCAAACATTGAGATACAATTCTGATATGGGTGGTACTCGTCAAAGAAGTGCCATTGGTTTAGATGGCAAAGGCAATTTTATTATGTATGCCTGTAACGGCTCTAATAACAAATCTCCTAAAAAGCTTCAGACGTATTGTTTAAATATGGGTTGGGAGCAAGGTTTGATGTTAGACGGTGGTCGGAGTACGAGTTTACTTACCAATTCTAAGAAATTGGTATCTGAGGGTTCAAACGGACGTATCGTTTCAAATTACATCCTTGTGTTCTTGAAAAAAGGAACTACTAAGCCCACTATTAAAGAGGAAAAAGACAACCCTTATAAAAAACCGACACGCACTATTCGAATTTGGCATACTGGAAATGATGTAAAGTGGGTTCAGTACGCATTGAATCGTGAAGGGTTTAATTGTGGAGAAGTTGATGGCATTTTTGGAAAGGGCACAAAGAAAGCGGTGATAGCTTTCCAAAAAACCAAAGGACTGGGTGTTGATGGAATAGTAGGGCCCAAGACAAGGGAGGCGTTAGTATGAATAATACGAGAGCTTCTAAGAAAAAGATGTCTACAAGCAAAATTGGATTATATTTAACGATTGTAATTTCTGTGATGTTATCTGTAATTTTTATTCTTTTAAAGGTTTACACAGATAAAGATTTAAGTGATTTAGCTAATATTTGCGAAGCTTCTTTTGGAGTGGTTGGTGCTTATTCAGCTTTTTACTTATGGAAATCTAAGACTGAAAATCGTTTTAAATATAGTTAGATGTGGTACGACCAAATGGCAGAAAAATATGGCGTCGAAAATATTGGTTCTGCTTTAGACAAAATTCTTGGAGATTGATAATGGGAGTAATATATAAAGTTACCAATTAGATTAACGGTATGATTTATATAGGACAAACCACATAGGGACTTTAGAATCGTTGGATTCACCATGTAGCAGAAGCAAAAAAAGACCATAAAAGAGGTGGATGGTCAGCCTATTTGCATAGGGCTATTATTAAATATGGGAGAGAAAATTTTTCCGTAGAAGTAATAGAAGATTGTCCTAATGATAAGTTAAACGAACGAGAGATTTATTGGATAGCGTATTATCATAGTAACGATAAAGATATTGGCTATAATTTAACTTATGGTGGAGAAGGAACCGTAAGAGTAGATTATAATGAAGTTTATCGTTTATGGGATGAAGGGCTTTCTACTTATGAAATTGCCGAAAAGATGAATGTGGCTAAAAGTACAATTTGGTATATAGTTGCTCAATATAAAAACTATTCTGGAGAAGAGTCTCGAAAACGAAGGGGTAAAAATATTACTAAAGCAAAGCGGGAGCCTGTATCTCAATATGATTTACATGGTAATTTTATTGCTGAGTATACTTCATCATTCGAGGCGGCTTAGAGTGTCGAAGGGGCTGGAAGATATGCTGTAAAGAAGTGCTGTGAAGAACAACACGGTATATCTGGAGGGTATCAATGGAGATATTCAAAAGACCCCACGCCCGGAGTTTTTCACGGGAAAGCAAAAGGTAAGTAGAAGCCAATAATTCAAATGGATTTGGATGGTAATATTATTGCCAAGTTTAAATGTTTAAAAGAAGCAAGCGAAAAAACACGGACTCGTTCGGCTTCAATTTGCTCTTGTTGTAACGGCGTGTACAAAACAGCCAATGGTTTTAAATGGCGATATAACATGGAAATTGAGTGAGGGTAGTGAGAGGATTATCCTCACTTTTTATATAGATAAATTCTTAATGATTAAGAAATAAAAATATAAACTCTTTTTTATTAATTTTTATAAAGGAGAGTTTTATGAGTGAAACTAAGAACGTTGTTATTCAACAGAATAACGGAACAGATTATGACAAATTACATCCAGAGACAGTTGATTCAAAAGTAAATCTTACTGGTGGCAATGTTTCTGTTTGGGGTAATACTTTAAAAGATGCTTTGCCTAAAATTAATTCCCGCTTAACTGTTACAGAGAGTAATCAGTGGGAAATTGGAGATATTAGAACGACTACAAAATCTGATTTGGGAGAAAAGTGGCTTAAGACAGATGGTGGCTCGTATGATACTTCGAAATATCCTGAATTATCTAAAGTTACAGAAGTGCAAGGATTTCCTTTTGGAACCTGTAGTTTAAAAGAAATAGCTTCTCCTCCACGGAAAAAGTTATTTTCTGCGGCTAATGGTGGTTGGGATAGAGATGTACCTTTTGCTGAAATAAATGGATATTATATTAGAACCTCTGATTTAAAAAAAGATAGGACAAATAAAAAAATTTCTTTTACCATTTATTATTCTGTTGATTTTTAGACTTGGCAAAGTAATGATATTACATTTAATTGTGATAAGGCCGCTTCTGAAACTGTTAATGGACTTTTGGTTGGATACGAAAATCGGTATTATTATTTTTCTTTTACATCAAGTAATGGCTGTTTCTTTATTTACAGTTTTAACATCAACGAAAAAAATTGGACGGTTGTAGACATTGGGCTTAATGTCAATTGGTCTGGATAGATTTTTTATTATAACAATAAATGGAGAATATATTATCTTTCATATACAGATTATTATGATGCGTTTGCAGTTTATAAAAGAACTTATGATTCAATAAATTTTTCTTCTTTTACTGAAATAAGACATGGTGCAGCAAGAGCGAATTACATTGGAGATATTAAGTTTAGTTGTAACGTTGGAAATACAGTTTATTTAATATATGAGACTGAAAGATTAAAGAGCGGGGTGTATAAATACGATGGGTCTAATCTTTTTTGTGTGAGATTTGAAAGCAACAATACTAATACGGACGGATTCGGTATTTGTAGTTCTACATAGTATTTAGAAAAAATTTTAAAAAACAGTAATAATTTCGCTTTATATTATGGTTCTAATAATAAATATGTGATAAATTTAAACCGGAATATTTTAGATACCAGTATTGAAGGTGAACAATGTTAGAATAATATAGTTCCAGATTTTATAAACAAAAAAGGGGAATATTGTTATTATAGAGGAAATACTTCTATGACAATATACACATCTATTTCCCCAAGTCTTTCTCGGTACACAACATAGAATTCGCCTTATTGGGAAAACGAATTAGGGGCAGCAGTTTTTGCTTTTTTAGAAGTAAGTGGAGGGGTATTTTTTGGAACAGTCTCTACGAGTCAACAAAAGTTTGGAAAAATATCCTTTGGTGGGGTTCTGCCCAATTATAATCCAACATCTTCTTCGCCCACAAAACTAAACACTTTTATCAAAGCGCTCGACTAATAAATTTTTAAAGTTTTAAATTTTAATTTAATCTTGCTTTTATTTA